>Ga0209050_1000230_pt1 | contig 122752 bp, 112 predicted proteins | sample Araplavi_mTSA_r2_FD_184276 | JGI IMG/M metagenome (GOLD analysis project Ga0209050, IMG submission 184276) | Arabidopsis root microbial communities from North Carolina, USA - plate scrape MF_Cvi_mTSA_r2 (SPAdes) (version 2) | ecosystem: Host-associated > Plants > Roots > Endosphere | place... | reverse complement strand
TCCAGCCCGACCAGCGCCCGCAGCGGCGCCACGCGCGGCAGCGCCTCGCCGGTGTCGAGGTTGGTCGCCCGCGTGTAGTCGAGCTTGCCATCCAGCCCCAGCGTCCAGCCGTCCTGCCGCAGCAGCCGGTGCTTGCCGTTGATCTCGATGCCGTTCAGCCGCGCCCGCACCGCGCGGAATGCGTACTCGGGGAACGACTCGGGGCTGTCGTCGCCCTCGGCTTCGATGACCTGCCCGGTCGCTTCCAGCGAGATGAAGCGCGAGAAGCGCGTGCTGAACGCGCCCAGGCGCAGCTCGTTGCCGTCGTCCTTCCACGCGAGCGCGATGTCGATGTTGTTGCCGCGCTCCACGCCCAGCGTCGTGTCGCCGCGCTCGAACGCGCCGGTCGCCGCGTGCACGCCGTTCGCATACAGCTCGAACGAGGTCGGCGCGCGCTCGGTGTAGCTGAGCGAGCCGCTCAGCGACCAGCTCGGCGTCAGCTTGTAGACGTTCGCGAGCGACGCGCTGCGCACCGGAAAGCTGCGCGCATCGGCCGCGCCGAACTTCGGCTCGGCCGCATCGGCGGCGTCGCCGTCCGACGTGATGCGCGCATGCTCCACGCGCAGCCCGGCACTCAGCGTGCCGCCGCCCCAGGCCAGCTCTTCCAGCGCGAACAGCGCCTGCCGCCTGGTGCGCGTGCTCGGCACGAAGGCCTCGTCGCCGAGCGCCGAGAAATCGAAATCCTCGACCTGCAGACCGACCACGCCCTGCACCGGGCCGAGGGCCGCGTGCGTGGCTTCCACCCGCAACTCGTCGCCCGAGGTCTTGAAGGTCGTGCCCACCGCGCCGGTGCCGGTGTCGACCTCCTGGTGCTGGTAGCGGGTGTGGTTGAAGCTCGCGCGCAGGCCGGTGAACGGGCCGTCCAGCCGCTTCAGCTCGCCAGCCAGGCCGACGTGGTCGCGCTTCATGTCGATGTCGACGTCCGGCTCGGCCACCGCGCCGTAGGTGCTGCGGTAGGTGTCGACCGACAGGCCGACGTAGCCCTGGTCGAAGAACACCGAGCCGCCGACCGCGCCGCCATGCGTGTCGCTCGCCGACGCGCGCACGCGCTTCGTCTCGGGCTGGTCCTCGCCGTCGGCGCGCGGCGTGAAGCGCGGCACGTGCAGGTCCGAGGTCTTGCGGCCGAAGGCGTCGACATGCAGCCCGAACTGGCCGTTGCCGGTCTCCAGCAGCGCCGCGCCGCCGCGCTCGGCATCGGCACCGCCGAGCCGCACTTCGGCCGAGCCGCCCAGCGCGGTCAGCGGGCTCGACGGAATGCGGTTGTCCAGCGTGTTGACGACGCCGCCGACCGCGCTGCCGCCATACAGCAGCGCACCCGGGCCGCGCAGCACCTCGATGCGGTCGGCGATCAGCGGATCGATCGGCACCGCATGGTCGAAGCTCAGGCTCGACGCGTCGAGCGAGCCGCCGGCGTTGCTGAGCATGCGCACGCGGTCGCCGTCCAGCCCGCGGATCACCGGCCGGTTCGCGTTCGGGCCGAAGTAGGTCGACGACACGCCCGGCGTGCCGTTCAGCGTCTCGCCGATCGAGCTGCCGCGGCGCAGCGTCAGCTCATCGCCGGTCAGCACCGAGACCGGCACGGCGACCTCGCTGCGGCCGAGCGGGTTGCCGGTGATCACCACCTTGTCGAGCCGGGTGGGGGTGCTGGCCGCGGCGGCGGGTGCGACGGCCGCCGCCGCGGTCGATGCGGCGGGTGCGGCATCGGAGGAGGTGGATTGCGCGAACGCGGCGGACGAGAAGGCGAGGGAGATGGCCACGGACACGGCGTGGCGCTTCGAGACGAGCGAATTCATGGGGAAACTTCCGGCAAAGCTGATGAAGCCGGGGCCGGCGCGCGCACGATGCGCAGCCGGGCCCGGTGACGAACCTCGAAAGGCGGATCAGCTCAGGGAAGGGGGCCCGCGGGCAAGAAAGCCCGAGGATTGCGTGGCGATGTGCCAGCCGCGGTGCAGCGCCACCGGCGCCTGCGCGAATTCGACGGCCGCGAACACCGGCGCCATCGCGTGCAGCGCATCGCCATGGCTCAACTGGTCGTAGACGTCGCAATCGCCGCCGTGCTGGTGGCCGGCGAACAGCTTGGCCACCCAGCCGGCATCGGCCGCCTTCGCCAGCGTGGCGGTCGACGCCGTGCCCGGTGCATGCCGCATGTGCGCGATGCCGTGCATCAGGCCCAGCGCCTGCGCGAGCACGAGCGACACGAGCAGCACGGCCGCGAAGGCGATGCGGCGCGAGGCACGGGTGAGGGCGAAGGCGGGGTGGGACATCAGGGACGGACGGCGCGAAGGCCGCGAGCATAGCAAACGGTGACAAATCCGCCCGGTGGCCGGCCGATGACCGTGTGGCAAACTCCGCCGCTTTCGTGCCCTACAGGCCTGTTGCGGGCCCCCTCGTTTTGGACAAGATTCTTCTGCAGATCGCCGCCGAACTGAAGGTTCGGCCGGTGCAAGTGAATGCCGCGGTGCAACTGCTGGACGGCGGGGCCACGGTGCCCTTCATCGCCCGCTACCGCAAGGAAGCCACCGACAACCTCGACGACATCCAGCTGCGCGAGCTCGAAGCCCGCCTGGCCTACCTGCGCGAACTCGAAGACCGCCGCGAGGCCGTGCTGAAGAGCATCGACGAGCAAGGCAAGCTGACGCCCGCGCTGCGCGCCGCGATCGACGCCGCGCCGACCAAGCAGGAGCTGGAAGACCTCTACCTGCCGTTCAAGCCGCGCCGCCGCACCAAGGGCATGATCGCCCGCGAGGCCGGGCTCGAGCCGCTGGCCGACAAGCTGTTCGCCGACCCGTCGCTCGACCCGGCCGCCGAGGCGGTGGCCTTCATCAATGCCGACGGCGGTTTCGCCGATGCGCATGCGGTGCTCGACGGTGTGCGCGACCTGCTCAGCGAACGCTGGGCCGAAGACGCCGCGCTGGTCGGCAAGCTGCGCGGCTGGCTGTGGGACGAAGGCCTGCTGCGCTCGAAGCTGATGGACGGCAAGGACGTCAACCACCCGGACGTCGCCAAGTTCCGCGACTACTTCGAGTACGACGAGCCGATCAACCGCGTGCCGTCGCACCGCGCGCTCGCGGTGTTCCGCGGCCGCACGCTCGAGTTCCTCGATGCGAAGCTGGTGCTCGACGAAGAGGTGGTGCCGGGGCAGCCGACCCTCGCCGAAGGCCGCATCGCGGTGCACCTCGGCTGGAGCCACAAGAAGCGCCCGGCCGACGACCTGATCCGCAAGACCATCGGCTGGACCTGGAAGGTCAAGCTCAGCCTGAGCCTGGAGCGCGACCTGTTCAGCCGGCTGCGCGAAGAGGCCGAGAAGGTCGCGATCAAGGTGTTCGCCGAGAACCTGCGCGACCTGCTGCTGGCCGCGCCGGCCGGGCCGCGCGTCGTGATGGGGCTGGACCCCGGCATCCGCACCGGCGTGAAGGTCGCGGTGGTCGACGCGACCGGCAAGGTGCTGGACACCCACACCGTCTACCCGCACGAGCCGCGCAACGACTGGGAAGGCTCGCTGCACACGCTGGGCCGGCTGTGCGCGACGCACGGTGTCAACCTGATCGCGATCGGCAACGGCACCGCCAGCCGCGAGACCGACAAGCTCGCGTCCGACCTGATCAAGCGCATCCAGCAGCTTGCGCCCGGCACGCACATCGAGAAGGTGGTGGTCAGCGAGGCCGGCGCGTCGGTCTACTCGGCCAGCGAATACGCGAGCAAGGAGCTGCCCGACCTGGACGTGAGCCTGCGCGGCGCGGTCAGCATCGCGCGGCGCCTGCAGGATCCGCTGGCCGAACTGGTGAAGATCGAGCCGAAGAGCATCGGCGTCGGCCAGTACCAGCACGACGTGAACCAGAGCGAGCTGGCGCGCAGCCTCGACACCGTGATCGAGGATTGCGTGAACTCGGTGGGCGTCGACCTGAACACCGCGTCGGCGCCGCTGCTGTCGCGCGTGTCGGGCCTGAGCAGCGCGGTGGCCGCGAGCATCGTGCGCTGGCGCGATGCGAACGGCGCGTTCCGCAACCGCCAGCAGCTGCTGGACGTCAGCGGCCTCGGCGCGAAGACCTTCGAGCAGAGCGCCGGCTTCCTGCGCATCCGCGGCGGCGACAACCCGCTCGACCAGTCGGGCGTGCACCCGGAAACCTACCCGGTGGTCGAGAAGATCATGGCCGCGGTCAACAAGCCGGCCGCCGAGGTGATGGGCCGCAGCGACGTGATCCGCGCGCTGAAGCCCGAGGCCTTCGCCAGCGACAAGTTCGGCGCGATCACGGTGAAGGACATCTTCGCCGAGCTGGAGAAGCCGGGCCGCGACCCGCGCCCCGACTTCAAGGTGGCGCGCTTCAACGACGGCGTCGAGGACCTGAAGGACCTGCAGCCGGGCATGACGCTCGAAGGCACCGTCAGCAACGTCGCGCAGTTCGGCGCCTTCATCGACCTGGGCGTGCACCAGGACGGGCTGGTGCACGTGAGCCAGCTGAGCAACAAGTTCGTCAACGATGCGCGCGAGGTCGTGAAGACCGGCGACATCGTCAAGGTCAAGGTGCTCGAGGTTGACCTGGCGCGCAAGCGCATCTCGCTGACGATGAAGCTCGATGCAGCGGTCGCGCCGCGCGGCGAGCGCCAGGGCGACAACAGCTTCCGGCCGGCGGGGCGCGGTGAGCGCGCCGGCGGCGGGGGAGGTCACCGCGCCCCGCAGCAGCAACATCAATCGCCCCAGCAATCCGCCATGGCGGCTGCGTTCGCGAAGCTGCAAGGCAAGGGCTGAGCCGCGGCCGCCGATTCAGGGCACCATGCGCGATCTGACGCTTCAGACACTTCACTGAGGAACCCAGCGATGAACACACGTCTTCGACCCCTCGCGCTCGCCCTGATGCTCGGCAGCGCCGCGCTGCTCGGCGCCTGCGCCCACGCGCCCGGCCCGAGCGCCACGGCGACCCTGCTGCCCACCGCCGGCAATGCCGCGGTCGGCGTCGTCACCTTCCAGATGGTCGACGACCGGGTGCTCGTCAAGGGCAAGGTGCGCGGCCTGAAGCCGAACCAGGACCACGGCTTCCATGCGCACGAGAAGGGCGATTGCTCCAGCGGCGACGGCATGGGCACTGGTGGCCACTTCAACCCGACCGGCAAGCCGCACGGCTCTCCGCTGGGTGACCACCATGCCGGCGACATGCCGGCGATCACCGCCGATGCGAACGGCGTCGCCGACTTCGAGTTCATGCTGAGCGGCGTGACCATCGGCTCCGGCCCGACCGACCTGGTCGGCCACGGCCTGATCGTGCATGCGAGCCAGGACGACTACGCGACGCAGCCGACCGGCAACTCCGGCGCCCGCATCGCCTGCGGCGTGATCAAACGAGATATGTGAGCCCCCCAGTCGCTTCGCTCCTGCCCCCAAGGGACGCCAACCCTGGGCCCGGCAAAGCCGGATCCCGGGTCGTTGCTCGATCATGAAAGCCCTGCTTGTTGCTGCCGGCCCGAAGGCGCGAGAACACCTGCGCCGCGACGGCCTGCGCCCGCACGACGTGCGCGCGATCCCGGCCGCGGCCGGCGGCCCCAAGGGCCTGGCGCTGAACCACCTCGACCGCTTCCTGTTCGGCGACTGGCTGCTGCGCAGCGACCACACGGTGCACCTGCTCGGCGCGTCGATCGGCGCCTGGCGCATGGCGACCGGCTGCCTCGACGACCCGGCGCGCGAGCTGGCGCAGATGGCCGCCGACTACATCGGCCAGCGCTACGAGCACGCGCCCGGCAAGCAGCCGACCGCCACGCACGTGAGCCAGGTGTTCGCCGACAACCTGGTGCGCCAGTTCGGCGCGCGCGAGGCGCAGGTGCTGCAGCATCCTCGCTTCCGGCTGCATGTGTTCACCAGCCGCGGCCGGCACGTGCTCGGCCGGCAGGGACGGCTGCGCACGCCCGTCGGCTACCTGGGCGCGTTCGCGGCCAATGCGCTGAGCCGCCGTGCGATGGGCGGCTGGCTGGAGCGCGTGGTGTTTTCCGACCCGCGTGATGCGTTGCCGCTGTCGCTCACCGACTACCGCACGCACACGGCCGCGCTCGATGCGTCGAACCTGCGCGCGAGCATCCTCGCGAGCTGCTCGATCCCGTTCTGGCTCGACGCGGTGCACGACATCCCCGGCGGCCCGGCCGGCGCCTACTGGGACGGTGGCATCACCGACTACCACCTGCACCTCGACTACGCATCGATGCACGAAGGCCTGGCGCTGTATCCGCACTTCCAGAGGACTGTCGTGCCGGGCTGGCTCGACAAGGGTTTCAAGCGCCGCCACCGCGCCAGCGCGAGGCTCGACAACCTGGTCGTGCTGTACCCGAACCCGGCCTGGATCGCGACGCTGCCGAACGGCAAGCTGCCCGACCGGGCCGACTTCAAGGCCTGGGGCGACGACGTGGCCGGGCGGCAGGCCGCCTGGACCCGCGCAGTGCACGAAAGCGAACGCCTGCGTGACGATTTCGAGAAATGGCTGGATCGCCCCGAGGCCGACCCGCTGTAGGACGTTGTACCGGGCGGGAAACCCGGCCCGGAAACGCCACCGCGCTCCCCTAAAATTCGGCCGATGCGCGACCTGCCGTTGTCCTCTCCGCCGCTTCCCCTGTCGTCCCCGCTGCAGTTCCGTCGCGCCTTCGAACCGACCGACACGGCGCCGGCGCTCGACCGCCGCACCTACACCGCCGGCGAGCCGCGCGACATCGCGTCGCCCGCGTTGCTGTACCCCGCCGGCACCGTCACCGAAACCTGGAGCGTGCCCGGCACGCTGCGCGAGCAGCGCCGCGGCATCGCGCGTTTCGCGAGCGACGGCCACTGGCTGATGGGCACGCTGTGCATCGACGACGCGACGCTGCCGGGCGGCATCGGCGCCGCGGCGCGGCAGGTCTACGACGCGCTGTTCCAGTTGCTGCACGACGAAGGCTTCCCGCACCTGCTGCGCCTGTGGAACTACGTGGCCGACATCAACGGCAACGATGCCGGCGGCGACCCGCTGGAGCGCTACCGGCAGTTCAACATCGGCCGCCAGGATGCCTTCCTGGCCGCGCGGCGCAGCGCCTTCGACGGCGCGCCGGCCGCCTGCGCGCTGGGCACCACGCGTGGTCCGCTGACGGTGCACTTCCTCGCGGGGCGCGAGGCGCCGCGGGCGGTCGAGAACCCGCGCCAGGTCAGCGCCTACCGCTACCCGTCGCAGTACGGCCCGCGCGCGCCGACCTTCTCGCGCGGTGCGCTGGCATCGATCGGCGGCGGGCGCGAGGCGCTGTTCCTGTCGGGCACCGCCAGCATCGTCGGGCACCAGACGCTGCACCCGGGCGACGTGGCCCGGCAGGCCGAGGAGACGCTCGCCAACGTGGCCGCGGTGGTCGATGCGGCCAATGCGCTGAGCACGATCGGGCCGCGCGCGCACCGCGTCGACACGCTCGAGTGCACCGTCTACGTCCGCCATGCGCAGGACCTGCCGACCGTGCGCGAGGTGCTGGCGCGGCGGCTCGGCGCCGATGCGCCGGCGCTGCGCAACGCGATCTACCTGCGCGCCGACGTGTGCCGCGCCGACCTGCTGGTCGAGATCGAGGCGCATGGCATCGCGTCGGCCGCCACGTTGTCGCCCACATGATCCGGCGCGCCTGGCAGCTCGCGTGTTTCTACCTGCTGCTGCTCGGGTTGGGCCTGGCATCGCTCGCCTGGAACCTGGTCGCCGCGCTGATGCTGCCGGTGGTGCCGCGCCGGCGCGCGCAGGCGATCGGCCGGCATGTGGTCGCGAGTTCGTACCGCGCGTTCTGGAACCTCGCGGCCGCCTTCGGGCTGATGGAGGTCGACAGCCAGGCGCTCGACCGGCTCAACGACGGCGCGACCGGGCTGGTCGTGGTGGCCAACCACCCGAGCATGGTCGATGCGCTGCTGATCGTCGCGCGGCTGCGGCGCGGCGTGTGCATCATGAAGGGCGACCTGATGCGCAACGTGTTCCTCGGCGCCGGCGCGCGGATCGCGCGCTACATCCCGAACGATTCGCCGCGCACGATGCTGCGGCATGCGATCGCGACCCTGCGCGAAGGCGCGCAGCTGGTGATGTTTCCCGAAGGCACGCGCACCGAGGCCGGCGCGATGCTGAACCGCTTCCGCCCCGGGGTGACGGCGATCGCGCACAAGGCCGGCGTGCCGATCCAGACGGTGTTCATCGAGACCGATTCGCCGTACCTGCGCAAGGGCTGGCCGATCTGGCGCGTGCCGCCGTTCCCGATGGCGTTCACGTTGCGGCTGGGCGCGCGCTTCGAGCCGCGCGAGGGGGCGGCGCTTCCGCTGGACGAACTGGAGGCGTATTTTCGCAATGAGTTGTGCAAGAAGGAAATGGCCGTGAAAGAGCGGACGTGAGCGCGATCCGGCAGGCGGTGCTGATCCCGAGCTACGACACCGGTGCGACGGTGTACGACACCGTGCGTGCGGCGCGCGCGCAGTGGTCGCCGGTGTGGGTGGTGGTCGACGGCAGCACCGACGGCACGGCCGAGGGGCTGCAGCGGATGGCCGAGGCCGATGCGCAGCTGCACGTGATCGTGCTGCCGCGCAACCAGGGCAAGGGCGCGGCGGTGCTGACCGGGCTGCAGGCGGCGCAGGCGGCGGGCTTCACGCACGTGCTGACGATGGATTCGGACGGGCAGCACCCGGCCGGGCTGATCCCGCAGTTCATGGCGACCTCGCAGCAGCATCCCGATGCAATGGTGCTGGGCAAGCCGGTGTTCGACGCGTCGGCGCCGCTGCTGCGCGTGCGCGGGCGGCGCATCTCGAACGGCTGGACCGACCTGGAGACGCTGGGCGCCGGCATCGGCGATTCGCTGTACGGCTTTCGCGTGTACCCGGTCGAGCCGCTGATCGCGGTGATGCGCCGCCAGCCGTGGATGCGGCGCTTCGATTTCGACACCGAAGCGGTGGTGCGGCTCGCGTGGCGCGGCGTTGCGCCGATCAACCTGCCGGCGCCGGTGAAGTATTTGACGGCGGAGGAGGGCGGTGTCTCGCACTTCCGCTATGGGCGCGACAACGTGCTGCTGACCTGGATGCACGCGCGCTTGATGGTGGAGTTCGTGCTGCGGCTGCCGGTGCTGGCGTGGCGGCGCCTCTTGAAGAAGCCGCCGTTCCAATACAAGTAGCCCGGATTGGCATCCGGGCTACGGTTCAACACTCGACGATGTTCACCGCCAGCCCGCCCCGCGCCGTTTCCTTGTACTTCGTCATCATGTCCGCGCCGGTATCGCGCATCGTCTTGATGACCTTGTCGAGGCTCACATGGTGCGTGCCGTCTCCGCGCATCGCCATGCGGGCGGCGTTGATCGCCTTCACCGACGCGATCGCGTTGCGCTCGATGCACGGGATCTGCACCAGCCCGCCGACCGGGTCGCAGGTCAGGCCCAGGTGGTGCTCCATGCCGATCTCGGCGGCGTTCTCCACCTGCTCCGGCGTGCCGCCCAGCACCGCGCACAACGCGCCGGCGGCCATCGAGCAGGCGACGCCGACCTCGCCCTGGCAACCGACCTCGGCGCCGCTGATCGACGCGTTCTCCTTGTAGAGGATGCCGATCGCCGCGGCCGTCAGCAGGAAGTCGACGATGCCGGCCGGCGTGGCGCCCGCGACGAAGCGCGCGTAGTAGTGCAGCACCGCCGGCACGATGCCGGCCGCGCCGTTGGTCGGCGCCGTCACGACGCGCCCGCCGGCCGCGTTCTCTTCGTTGACGGCCAGCGCATACAGGTTCACCCAGTCGAGCACCTGCAGCGGGTCGCGCAGCGCCGCCTCGGGGTTCGACGACAGCTGCCGGTGCAGGTCGGCCGCGCGCCGGCGCACCTTGAAGCCGCCGGGCAGCACGCCGTCCGTGCGCGAGCCGCGCGCGACGCAGTCCTGCATCACCTGCCAGATGTGCAGCAGCCCGGCGTCGATCTCGTCGTCGCTGCGCCAGTGCCGTTCGTTGCGCCGCATGATCTGCGCGATGCTGCAGCGCTCGCGTGCGGCGATCTCCAGCAGGTCGGCGCCCGAATGGAAGGGCAGCGGCAGCACCGTGGTGTCGGGCGCCAGCACCTTCTGCTTGCTGCCGTCGGCCGCGAGTTCTTCGCTGACGACGAAGCCGCCGCCGACCGAATACCAGGTGCGCGCCGTGAGTTCAGCCCCGTCGGCGTCGTACGCGATGAAGCGCATGCCGTTGGCATGAAAGGGCAGGGTCTGGCGGCGGTAGAAGACGAGGTCGGTCTTCTCGTTGAAGGCCACCGCGTGCTCGCCGAGCAGCTTCAGTTGTTTGCCGCCGCGGATCGCATCGAGGTGGGCCGGAATGGCATCCGGGTCGACGCGATCGGGCTCATGCCCGGCCAGCCCGAGCAGCACGGCCTTGTCGGTGCCGTGGCCCTTGCCGGTCGCGCCGAGCGAGCCGTACAGCTCGGCCTGCACGCGCTGCGTCTGCCCGAGCAACCCGTCGTGCTGCAGCCGCAGCGCGAAGAGCCGCGCGGCGCGCATCGGCCCGACGGTGTGCGAGCTCGACGGACCGATGCCGATCTTGAACAGGTCGAAGACCGACACGGCCATCAGGCGCTCCCGGTGGGTGGATCAGCTCAGCTGTAGTCGGCCAGCGGCGGGCAGCTGCAGAACAGGTTGCGGTCGCCATACACGTTGTCGACGCGCCCGACCGGCGACCAGTATTTCTGCCGCTTCAGGCTCTTGACCGGGAACGCCGCCTCTTCGCGCGAATACGCATGCGGCCAGTCGGCCTTCATCAGCGCGCCGGTGGTGTGCGGTGCGGCCTTCAGCGGGTTGTCGTCCTGCGGCCACTGCCCTTGCTCGACCTTGCGGATCTCGTCGCGGATCGCGATCATCGCGTCGCAGAAGCGGTCCAGCTCGACCAGCGGCTCGCTCTCGGTCGGCTCGACCATCAGCGTGCCGGCCACCGGGAAGCTCAGCGTCGGCGCATGGAAGCCGTAGTCGATCAGCCGCTTGGCCACGTCTTCGGCGCTGATGCCGGAGCTGTCCTTCAGCGGGCGCAGGTCGAGGATGCACTCGTGCGCGACGCCGCCGCCCTTCACGCCGGCGATGTTGCCGCTGTAGTGGATGTCGTAGTGGTCGGCCAGCCGCGCGGCCACGTAGTTCGCGCTCAGGATGGCGGTCTCGGTCGCGGCCAGCAGGCCCGGCGCGCCCATCATCCGCACGTACATCCAGCTGATCGGCAGCACCGCGGCATTGCCCAGCGGTGCGGCCGAGACGGCGCCCACCTGCTGCTCGGTGCCGATGCCGGCCGCGCGGTGCGCCGGCAGGAACGGCACCAGGTCGGCCGCGACGCACACCGGGCCGACGCCCGGCCCGCCGCCGCCGTGCGGGATGCAGAAGGTCTTGTGCAGGTTCAGGTGGCTGACATCGCCGCCGAACTCGCCCGGCGCGGCGATGCCGACCAGCGCGTTCATGTTGGCGCCGTCCACGTAGACGCGGCCGCCGTGCTGGTGCACCAGCGCGCACAGCTCCTTCACGCGGGTCTCGAACACGCCGTAGGTCGACGGGTAGGTGATCATCACGCACGCGAGGTTCGCGCTGTGCTGCTCGCAGCGGGCCTTCAGGTCGGCGAGGTCGACATTGCCGTCGGCATCGCACTTGGTGACCACCACCTGCAGGCCCACCATCTGCGCGCTCGCCGGGTTGGTGCCGTGCGCCGATTCAGGGATCAGGCAGATGTTGCGGTGGCCCTCGCCACGCGATTTGTGGAAGGCCTTGATCACCAGCAGCCCGGCGTACTCGCCCTGCGAGCCGGCGTTGGGCTGCAGGCTGATGCCGGCATAGCCGGTGGCCTGGCACAGCCAGTCGCGCAGCTGCTGGTCGAGCAGCGCGTAGCCGGCCAGCTGGTCGCGCGGCGCGAACGGGTGGATGTTGGCGAACTCCGGCCAGGTGATCGGGATCATCTCGCTGGTCGCGTTCAGCTTCATCGTGCACGAGCCGAGCGGGATCATGCTGCGGTCGAGCGCCAGATCTTTGTCCGACAGGCTGCGGATGTAGCGCAGCATCTCGGTCTCGCTGTGGTGGGTGTTGAACACCGGGTGCGACAGGAACGCGCTGCGGCGCGCCAGCTCGGCCGGCACCAGCGCGGCCACGCCCTTCTCGCTGCGCGACCACAGTGCGGCGGTGTCGAGCGGCTTGGCGGGCACGATGCGCAGCAGCGCGTCGATGTCGCCACGCGTGGTGGTCTCGTCGAGCGAGATGCCGACGCGGGTCGCCGATGCGCGGCGCAGGTTGAAGCCCGATTCGCGCGCGGCCTGCAGCACGGCATCGGTGCGGGCGGCGGTCTGCACCTCGAGCGTGTCGAACGCGCTCTCGTGCGCCAGCGTGCAGCCGGCTTCCTTCAGCCCGGCCGCCAGCACCGCGGTGTAGCTGGCGACGCGCCCGGCGATGCGCTTCAGCCCGTGCGGGCCGTGGTACACGGCGTACATGCTGGCGATCACCGCCGGCAGCACCTGGGCGGTGCAGATGTTCGACGTGGCCTTCTCGCGGCGGATGTGCTGCTCGCGCGTCTGCAGCGCGAGGCGGTAGGCCGGGTTGCCGTGCACGTCGACGCTGACGCCGACCAGCCGGCCGGGCATCGAGCGCTTGAACTCGTCCTTCGTCGCCATGTAGGCGGCGTGCGGGCCGCCGTTGCCCATCGGCATGCCGAAGCGCTGGGTGTTGCCGACCGCGATGTCGGCGCCCATCTCGCTCGGCGGCGTGATCAGCGTCAGTGCCAGCAGGTCGGCGGCGACGATGGCCAGGCCGCCGGCCGCATGCAGCGCGGCGATCACCGGGGCCAGGTCCTGCACGACGCCGTTGACGCCGGGGTACTGGAACAGCGCGGCGAAGGCCTGCGCCTTCGCGGCGTCGGCGGCCGGGCCGGTGACGACCGTCAGGCCGAGCGGCTCGGCGCGCGTGCGCACCACTTCGAGCGTCTGCGGCAGCACGTCGTCGGCGACGAAGAAGGTGGTGCTCTTGCTCTTGCCGACGCGCAGCGCGAGCGTCATCGCCTCGGCCGCGGCGGTGGCTTCGTCGAGCATCGAGGAGCCGGCGATGGCCAGCCCGGTCAGCTCGCAGACCATGGTCTGGAAATTGACGAGTGCCTCCATGCGGCCCTGCGAGATCTCGGCCTGGTAGGGCGTGTACGCGGTGTACCAGGCCGGGTTCTCGAGGATGTTGCGCAGGATGACGCCCGGCGTGAGGGTGCCGTGGTAGCCCTGGCCGATGAAGCTCTTCAGCACCTGGTTGCGCGCGGCGATGCCCTTCAGCTCGGCCAGCGCCTGCGCTTCGGTCAGCGCGGGGGGCAACTGCATCGGCGCCGGGCGGGCGATCGCGCGCGGCACGATCGCGTCGATCAGCGCGCGGCGCGATGCGGCACCGATCGCCGACAGCATCAGCTTTTCGTCCTCGGCCTCGATGCCGATGTGGCGGGCGACGAATTCGGTGGAGTTCTCGAGGGCGCCCAAAGGCGTGGCGGCGGACATCAGCATGGCAGTTCCGAATGAAGAGGGGGTCGGCAAGTTCGCAGCCCGGATGTCAATCCGGGACCGCGGCAGCCTCAGGCGTTTTTCACGAGCTCGTCGTAGGCCGGCTGGTCCATCAGCTGGTCGAACTCGCCCATGTCGGTGACGTGCACCTTGAAGAACCAGCCGTTGCCCAGCGGATCGCTGTTGGCGAGCGACGGGTCGGCGCGCAGCGCTTCATTGACCTCGACGATCTCGCCGGCCACCGGCATGTACAGGTCGGCCGCGGCCTTCACCGATTCGACGACCCCGGCCACCTCGCCCTTCTTGAAGCTGCGGCCGACTTCCGGCAGGTCGACGAAGACCACGTCGCCCAGCGCGTCCTGCGCGTGGACTGTGATGCCGACGGTGGCGGCCTCGTGGTCTTCGATGTTGATCCACTCGTGGTCGGGGGTGTACATGGTCGTCATCTGGGGCTCCTTGGGGAACGAAGTCGAAAAGAAATGGGAAGGGACGCTGACCGGCAGCGCGATCGGTGGCGGCGATCAGCCGCGAAAGTAGCGGTGCGGCGAGAACGGCATCGGCGCGACGCGCATCGGCTGCCGCTTGCCGCGCACCTCGGCGAACACCTCGTGGTGCGGCAGCGCATGGTTGCCGGCGAGGTAGGCCATCGCGATCGGATGGTCGACGCTGGGCGACAGCGTGCCGCTGGTCACGTGGCCGAGCTTGTGGCCCTGGCCGTCGACGATGGTGGCGCCTTCGCGCACCGGCACGCGCTCGAGGCCGAGCAGGCCGACGCGCTTGTTGGTCGGGCCGTTGGCGAGCTGGCCGTCGATCACGCCGGCACCGGGGTAGCCGCCGTGGCGCGCGCCGCCGGCGCGGCGCACCTTCTGGATCGCCCAGGTCAGGCCGGCCTCGACCGGCGTGGTCTTCTCGTCGATGTCGTGGCCGTACAGGCACAGCCCGGCTTCCAGCCGCAGCGTGTCGCGCGCGCCGAGGCCGCAGGGCTTGACCTCGGGCTGGGCCAGCAGCGTGCGGGCCAGCGCCTCGGCCTGGTCGGCGGCGACCGAGATCTCGAAGCCGTCTTCGCCGGTATAGCCGGAGCGGGTCACGAAGCAGTCGGCACCGGCGAGCGTCAGCGCGCGGCCGGTCATGAAGGTGAGGGAGGCGGCATCGGCGTTCAGCCGTGCGAGCGCCTTGACGGCCTGCGGGCCCTGCAGCGCGAGCAGCGCGCGGTCGGGCAGCGGCTGCACGGTGCACTTGTGGCCGATGTGGGTCACCATGTGCCGGATGTCGGCGTCCTTGCAGGCGGCGTTGACGATGACCAGCAGGTCCGTCTCGCGGCGCGTGATCATCAGGTCGTCGAGGATGCCGCCGCTGGCGTTGGTGAAGAAGCCGTAGCGCTGCTTGCCGACCGCGAGGTCGACGATGTCGACCGGCACCAGCGATTCGAGGGCCTTCGCGGCGTCGGGGCCGACCAGGCGGACCTGGCCCATGTGGGAGACGTCGAACAGCGATGCGGCGCTGCGGCAGTGCCGGTGCTCGGCGATGATGCCGCCGGGGTAGTTCACCGGCATCTCGTAACCGGCGAAGGGCACCATCTTGGCGCCGAGTTCGAGGTGGAGTGCGTAGAGCGGGGTCTTCAGCAGTTCGGCAGCGGACATGTTCTTCTCCGAGGGCATTCACCGATCCAACGTGTCGCCGTGACGGCCGACGCGTTGGGGATGCCCTCTCTGTCCGCTTTACCTGAGAGATTGGCGGCCTCCGGATCCCGGTCGACCGCTTGCCCCTTCGGTGGACTCACTCGGGGTGAGCCTCTCTCCAGCGAGGAACGCCCCTTGCGGGGCGCTTGCCAGTCCTTTTGCCTGAGCGTTCGAGCCGGCATCGCTGCCGGACCTGCGCCTTCGGCGGCTTCGCGTGGAAGCTCTCTCCTGGCGGCGCGAGTTTAGCCCGGAAAGAGCCCGCTTCGTCAGCGGCCGGTGGTGCCGGTCGGCGTCATCATGCGGCTGGTGCCGTCGCGAATGCGCTCGGCATCGGCGCGGGCGGCCTCGATTTCTTCGGGCGTCGTCGGCCGGCAGGTGCCGCGGCGGGCGATGTTGCTGCCGAGGCCGGCTTCGGCGGGGCACTTGGCGGGAGCCGCCGCGGCCTGCTGGCCGGCGGGCTTCGGTGCGGGGTCGGAGGCACAGGCGGCCAGCAGCGCGCACAGGGCTGCCAGGGGGATCAGTCGCGTCATGGTGAGGTGGAAGGGGAGGAGGGGTTGTCGACAACGAATCGCGCGGGCGCGATGCAGGGTTCGAGAGGATAGCGGGTCGGGCTGCGCGCGGGCAACGTTCATCGAACCTGGGTCGGTGTCAAGGCGTCAGCAGCTTGACGCCGTCGACTCGCGCCGCCTTCTTGTCAAAGGTCCACAGCGGTTCCTCGCCGGCCTGTGCGGCCAGTGCCCCATGGACGCAGTCGGCAAAGTCGGCCGAACTGTCGCGGTAGCGGGCCAGCGCCACTTCCAATGCCGGCTCCGACTGGAATGACAGTTCGGTCGCCGCCAGCAGCTGCGACAAGGTGCTGATGAAGTCGGCCTTGTCCACCTGGAAGTTCGACCGCAGGACCCATTCGAGTTCGAGCGCGACGGTGACCGGCACGAACAAGGGCCGTCCGTCGCGCGCGCATTCGTCCAGCAGCTGCATCACGATCGCGAACTGCGAGTCTTCGTCCTGGATGAGATAGCGGACCAGGACGTTGGTGTCGATCGCGGCCATCAGCGCCAGGGGTTCATGTCGTCGAGGCTGACCCGCTTGCCCTTCGGTGCTTTCAGCATGCCCGCCATGTCTCGCAGCGAGCGCGTCTTGGCCCTCACGATGAGGCTGCCGTCCGGCATCAGGTGCCACACGAGCCGCGTGCCGGCCACGGCGCCCAGGCGCTCGCGAATCTCGGCCGGGACCGTTGTCTGGCCCTTGGAGGTGATGGTGGATTCGGTCATTGAATGATTCCTTACTAGTTTGAAAATTGTAAGGCGTGCTGGCCCACCCGTGTCCAAGATCGAACTGAAGGCGGTGCGGGCCACCGGATCCATTGAAGGCTTCCTGGGCTTGCTGGCCGGCAAGACGACGAAGGTTGCCACGATCGATGAAATCAATGAATCGGCTACCGGCGGCTGGGCCGGCCATGTCTTGCAGAGGGCGCGTCTCGACCTTCACGAGGATCGGGAAAAATGCACCCTTCGGTGAACTTGGTTTCGGGCGCTGTTACTCACCTGCCGGTTCGTCGGCGCAGAAGTTGTTCGTCGTCGATGCGAGCCGAACAAAGTTGTACACCCGTGAAGTACCTTCCCAAGTTGTTTCCATGGCGGCCGGCTGCGCAAGTTCGCGGTCAGCAAAAAGCGATCAAAGCCTTGGGCGATGCTTACCGAGTTGCGGCGAACATCGAGGAGCGCGTGCCAGCACAAAGGACGAAGGCCCTTGCCGAAGTTCGCCGGCGGTTGAACACGACTCTGCTGGAAATCGTCGCGGAAACGCATTCGTCTCGCTTCTCTGGCACGTTGACGGCAGAAGTTGCAGTCTGTCGTCAGCAGTTGAGGAATGCAGAACGCGAAGGCGATGTTGATGCCTTCCTGGCTGCCTTGAGCTCCACGCAGCGGCGCTACGGCGAAAGGCATGGAGGTTTCCGAGAAGCAGTCCCGGTGCGAAAACTGTCCCGAACCGAGCGCCGACAGTTGCAGGTGCAGGTCGAAGCGGGTGAGGTCCTGATGAACAAGTTTCCCAAGGCGAAGATCAACAGGGTGCAAGACGCTGAGGATGTGGGCTTCCAGGCATCGACGTGAGGCGCCCCATGGCTTGACGAATTCAGCCACCCGCTCCTGCCGTGGACCCGGTCGACACCAGCCGCTCGCCGGCGTCCTTCCCCGCCATCGCCCTCAACGCCGCGAGCGCCGGTCCGAGGTGCGCCTCGACCTGCTCGATCAGCCTGTCCAGGTCGTCTCCCGGCGCCGGCTCCGACACCGCATGCTCCAGCGCCGCTGCCGCGTCGGACAAGGCCGTGGCACCGAGCGTTCCCGCCACGCTCTTCAGGTCGTGGGCGATGCGCACCATGCCGGTGTCGTCCGCGGCAGCACGCGCTGCGGCGAAGCGTTCGCCGAAGCGCGTCTCGCTCTCGACGAACAGGTGGGCGACCCGTGCGTACAGCGTGCGGTCGCCACCCAGCGCCTCCAGCGCGTCCTGCAGCGCCAGCGCCGCCACGCCGGCGGGCTTCGCGTCCGGTGCCGGTGCCGTCGCCGGCTCCGGTGCCGGCCGACCGACCCAGCGCGCCAAGGTGGCGAACAGCTCCTCCACCCGGATCGGCTTCGCGATGTGGTCGTTCATGCCGGCGGCCAGTACCTTGTCGCGGTCGCCGACCATCGCATTCGCCGTCATCGCGATCACCGGCAGGTCGCGCCAGCGCGGCTCCTCGCGCAGCGCGCGCGTGGCCGCATAACCGTCCATCACCGGCATCTGGCAATCCATCAGCACGAGGTCGAAGCGCCCGTGCGCCAGCCGCTCCAGCGCCTCCCGCCCGTTGTCGGCCGTGGTGAGCTGCACGCCGGCACGGCGCAGCAGGTCGCAGGCCAGCTCCTGGTTGATCGGGTTGTCCTCGACCAGCAGGATGCGCGCCCCGACCAGCGCGGCCCGCTGGTTCACCAGTGCCTCGTCGCGCCGCTGCGAACGCAGCGCGTGCCGCCCCGGCAGGTGCAGCACGGCCAGGCAGGTGTCGAGCAGCGTCGACGGCGTCACCGGCTTGCTCAGCGTCGCCGCCGCCGACAGCCGCTCGGCCGTCAGCCGGCGCGTCACCTCGTCGCGGCTGAACGCGGTCAGCATCAGCACCGTCGGCGGCGCGTGGCGCAGGCCCATCCCGGCCAGCCGCACGAGGCAGTCGACGCCGTCCAGCCCCGGCATCTTCCAGTCCAGCAGCAGCAGCTCGATGGGCGCGTCGCTGCGGTCCGCCTCCGCGATGGCGTGCAGCGCCGCCTTGCCGTCGCCCACCGTCGACGGCTGCATGCCGAACGCGGCCGTCATCTGCGCCAGCAGTTCGCGGGCCACGTCGTTGTCGTCGGCCACCAGCACGCGCAGCCCGCGCACGCGCTCGACCCGGCCGGGATCGTCGTCGGCCACCGGCTGCGGCGGCAGCCGGAAGCGCGCGCTGAAGTGGAAGCAGCTGCCGCGGCCGGGCGCGCTGTCCAGCCCGATCTGCCCGCCCATCATGCGCACCAGGTTGCGGGAGATCACCAGCCCGAGCCCGGTGCCGCCATAGCGCCGGCTGGTCGAGCTGTCGGCCTGCGAGAACGGCTGGAACAGCCGCGCCTGCTGCTCGGCAGTGATGCCGATGCCGCTGTCGCGCACTTCGAAGCGCAGCAGCACCTGGTCGGCCGCGCGTTCGATCGCCTCGACCTTGACGACGATCTCGCCGCGCTCGGTGAACTTGACGGCGTTGTTGCCCAGGTTGAGCAGCACCTGCCCGAGCCGGAACGGGTCGCCCTCCAGGGTGGCCGGCAGGTCGGGCGGCAGTGCGAAGACCAGCTCCAGCCCCTTCTCCTCGGCATGCATCCCCACCTGCGTGGCCAGGTCGTCGAGCACCGCGCCGAGCTCGAACGGCACCTGCTCCATGTCCAGGTGCCCCGCCTCGATCTTCGAGAAGTCGAGGATGTCGTTGATGATCCCCAGCAGCGACTCGGCGGCCCGGTGCACCTTCTGCACGTAGTTGAGCTGCTGGGGGTCCAGCCCGCTTTGCAGCGCCAGGTGCGACATGCCGAGGATCGCGTTCATCGGCGTGCGGATCTCGTGGCTCATGTTGGCCAGGAACTCGCTCTTCGCCTGGTTGGCCTCCTCGGCCGCGTCGCGCGCGTGCCGGGCCTCGGCGAACACGCGCTCCAGGTGCGCGATGGTGTCGGCCAGCCGCTGCGTCATCGTGTTGAAGCTCGCCGCCAGCACGCCGATCTCGTCCTGCGATTCCGGCTCGGCCCGTGCCAGCAGGTCGCCGGCTGCCACGCGCTCGGCCACGCCGGTCAGGCGGTGCACCGGCCCGACGATGTTGCGGCGAAAGCCCCAGGCGAGCGCGATCGCCGCCAGCACCGCGACCAGCCCGACCGCGCCGGCCACCGCCCGCGCGCGCGCGATGCCGTCGACCAGGCCGGTCAGCGCACCGTCCAGCTGGCCCTCCTGCGTGCGCGTCAGCTCGGCCAGGCGCTGCAGCATCGCGGCGGCCTGCGGCGCGACCTCGGTGCGGTAGAGGTACAGGTCCTCGTAGGCATGCTCGCCGTTGACGATGGCGCCGATCTGCAGCGCGAGCTGGGCGATCTCGGAGCGCAGGCGGGCGATGTCGTCGAGCAGCCGGCCCTGCTGCGCATCGAGCAGCCCGCGCCGTGCCGACACGGCGGTCCAGGCCGATGCATTGGTGGACAGCTGCGGCCCGTAGGCCAGCTTGAAGTTCAGCTCGCCCGACGCGCCGAACGCGATCAGGTTGGTGACCATCGCGTCGAACGAGGTCTGGAAACGCAGCAGGTCCTCGACCAGCGCGCGGTGCTCGGCATTGGCCGCGCGCGCCTTCTGCGCCTCGAGGATGCGGCCGAGCGCATCCAGCGCCTGCACGCGCCGCGACTGCACCTCCAGGCGCGACAGCCGCAGCGCCGCGCGGTTCTTCAGCGGATCGTCGTGCAACGCGAACAGGCGCTGCGGCAACTGCACCCAGCCGTCGTACTCGGCGGTCAGCGCCTCGACCGAGCGGGCCGCCTCGGCCTCCGGCCAGCGGTTCGACATCGCCTGCAGCAAGGCCAGGCTGTTCTCGAAGCTGCGCCGTGCCGCGTGGTACTGCAGCACGTCCTGCGGGTCGCTCAGCACCAGGTAGCCGCGCACGTGCAGCTGCATGCTCAGCAGGCTGGCCTGCGCCTGGGTCGCTGCCAGCAACGCGGGGCGGCGCAGGTTCTCGGCCAGCGCGATGTCGGCGGCCAGGCGCTGCCCGCCGATCCAGCCCAGCCCGATCACCAGCAAGGTGACGCCGGCCAGCGCACCGAAGCCCATCGTCAGCTTGTCGCCGACGCCCGGGCTGGTGACGCGCCGGCGCCAGTCCATCACCGCGGCAGGCCGAGCGAGGCCCGGTAGACGCGCCGCTGGGCCTCGCGCCCGAGGCGGATCGTGATCTCCTCGAAGTCGACCGCCGTCGCCTTCAGCGCCGCCTGCGGGCTCAGCTGGCCGGCCGCGGCTTCGGCCAGGTGCACGTCGAGCGCCTGCCAGTAGCTGAAGGCCCCGGGGATGCGCAGGTACGGGAACTGCAGCGGGTTGCTGAAGTTCTCGAAGTACGCATGCAGGTAGTCGCGCACGTCGGCCTCGTTCCAGCCGGCGTCGAGGTAGGTCTCGATGCGGGCGGTGCCGTCGGGCGGCAGGAAGTGGAAGCTGCGCCCGGGGTCGATGCCGTCCCAGCCGCGCACCGCGTACACCTTCGACTTCTCCTTCGTCGCCATCATCGCGAACAGGTAGTAGGCGGCCTCCGGCGCCTTCGCGTATTTCGAGATCACACCGGCCCACGAGCCGCCGGTGGTGTTGCCGACCAGGTTGGGCTTTGCGGTCTTGATCCACCGGCCGGCCGGGATGCTGTAGTACGACAGCGTGCCGGGCATCGGCGCCGAGCCGATCCGCCCGCGCACCTTGCTGCCCTCGTCCTGCGCCAGCGCGCCCAGGTCGCCCCAGGTGAAGGCGAGCGCCGCGCGGCCGGACAGGAACAGGTCCCAGCTCTTGCCGAGGTCCCAGCTGAGCATGTCCTTCGGGCCGAACTGCACCAGGTCGACCAGCGCCTCGAGCGCGCGCACGTGGCCCGGGCTCTCGATCAGCGGCTTCATCGTCTTCGGGTCGAACCAGTACAGCCCGGGGTTGTCCGGGCCGATCACGAACGGCGCCGAGAAGGACATGAAATGGAACATGCCCTGGGCGCCGACCTTCAGGTGCAGCGTCAGCCCGTGGTCCGGCACGCCGTCGCCGTTCAGGTCCTGGCCGTTGAAGTACTCGGCCACGTCGCGGAACTGGGCCCAGGTGGCCGGCACGCCCAGCGGGTAGCCGTAGCGGGTGGCGAACGCGGCGCGGTGCCGCGCATCGGCCAGCAGGTCGCGGCGGTAGTACATCACCTGGCCGTCGTGGTCGTTGGCGATCATGTACTTCCTTCCCGCATAGCTCAGCAGGCGCCGCGGTGCCGGCAGCACCTCGTCGATGTCCCAGGCCGGGAAGCGCGGGTCCTTGTAGAGCTTGTCGTACGAGACGATGTGCTCGCCCGCCGCCAGCTCGCCCAGCCACCAGGCCCCGGCATACGCGGCGTCGTACTGGCCGGTGCCGTTGGTCAGGTCGGCCATGAAGTGCGGGAACAGCTCCTGGTGGGTGACCTGCGCGAAGTTCAGCGTGGCACCGGTGGCGGCCTCGAACTCGGCTTTCAGCTCGCCCAGCGAGCCGGCGTCGCGTTCCTTCACCATCAGCACCGTCACGCGCTGGCCGGCGAACGGGCACGCCCCCGGCTTGCACGGCGGCACGACCCGCGGCGGGACGATGGCGCCGGCTTTCACCACCGAGGTCTTGTACTCCTCCGACGTCGGCGGCTTGGCGTCCTGTGCCGAGGCGGCGAGTGCGAATGCTGCAGCAGCCGCTGCGGCGAACCAGCCCGTGATCGTGTCCATGCCTGTCCTCCTGCTGCCGGCTACAACCCCGGTCACAGCCCCAACGACGAGCGGTACGCACGCCGTTGCCTGTCGCGACCGAGCCGGATGGTGATCTCTTCGAAGTCCACGGCCGCGGCCTTCAGCGCCGCTTCGGGACTCAGCTGCCCGGACGTCGCCTCCGCGAGGTGGAGGTCCAGCGCCAGCCAGTAGCTGAAGGCCCCGGGGATGCGCAGGTAGGGCAGCTGCAGCGGGTTGGTGTAGGTGTCGTGGTACGCGCGCAGGAAGTCGCGCACGTCGGCGGTGTCCCAGCCGGCGCGCACATAGGTCTCGATCTTCGCGGTGCCCATCGGCGGCAGGAAGTGATAGCGCCGGCCCGGGTCGACGCCGTCCCAGCCGCGTGCGGCATAGACCTCGGACTTGGCCTGCGTGGCCATCAGCGCGAGCAGGTAGTAGGCGGCTTCCGGCGCCTTCGAGAAGCGCGAGATCACGCCGGCCCACGAGCCGCCGGTGGTGTTGCCCACGCGGTTCGGCGCGGCGGTTCGCAACCACTGCCGCTGCGCGATGCCGTAGTACTCGGGCACGCCCGGCAACTGGGCCGAGCCCACCTTGCCGCGCACCTTGCTGCCGGCCTGCTGCGCCAGCGCGCCGAGGTCGCCCCAGGTGACGGCCAGCGCGGCACGGCCGGCCAGGAAATGGTCCCAGCCGCGGCCCAGGTCCCAGCGCAGCATCTCCTTCGGGCCGAACTCGACCAGGCCGACCAGCACCGTCAGCGCACGCACATGGCCGGGGCTGTCGATCAGCGGTTTCATCGTCTGCGGATCGAACCAGTAGAGGCCCGGGTTGGACGGTCCGATGACGAAGGGCGCCGACAGCGACATGAACTGGAACATGCCCTGCACGCCGGCCATCAGCGGCAGCACCACGCCGTGGTCGGGCTGGCCATCGCCGTTGAGGTCCTTGCCGTTGAAATAGGCCGCGACGTCGTGGAACTCGTCCCAGGTGGCCGGCACGCCGAGCGGGCGGCCGTAGGCCTTCTGGAAGGCGGCCCGGTGCACCGGGTCTTCCAGCAGGTCGCGGCGGTAGTACATCACCTGCCCGTCGTGGTCGTTGGCCACCATGTACTTGTGCCCGCCGTACTGCAGCAGGCTGCGCGGCGCCGGCAGCACCTGGTCGATGTCCCAGGCCGGGAAGCGCCGGTCCTTGTAGAAGCGGTCGTAGGGCAGCAGGTAGTTGCCTTCGACCAGCTCGCCCAGCCACCAGGCGCCAGCGATGCAGGCGTCGTAGGTGCCGCTGCCGGCGGTCAGGTCGGCGGTCAGGGTGCTGAAGAGTTCTTCGTTCGGACGCCGCACGATCGTCAGCGTCGCGCCGGTGGCGGCTTCGAATTCGGGCTTGACTTCTTCGATCGGTGCGCCGATGGCCAGGCCGTCGGTCACCAGCAGCTTGACCTGCTGTCCCGCGAACGGGCAGTGGCCGGGCGGGCAGGGCGGGGCGACGCGTGGCGGCACCTGCTCGCCGGGCCGGACCACGACCGAGTCGGACCCTTTCAGCTTGCCGAGCGGATCGCCGGCCTGCGCGAGGCCAAAGGCGCAGAGGCTCGCGGCCAGCGGCCACAAGTTCCGGCACCGAAGCCATCGACGCATGATCAAGAAGATCTCCAGCGCCCGCCGCACCGTCAGGCTGTGTTGCGTGCTCCCTGCGGCGATCTTGCTCCGAAGTCAGGCAAAAGCAATCCCCGGACTATCCCCGGGACGCGGGTCGGGCGTCAGGAGCGCGGCGCTGTCCAGCTCGCGTGCCAGCCGCCGCCCATCGCCTGGATCAACCCGATCGCGGCCAGCTGCTGGTCGACCTGCAACTGGACCAGCGCGCGCCGCGCGCTCAGCGCCGACGATTGCGCGCTCGCCACTTCAAGGTAGCTGACCTGCCCGGCGCGGTAGCGGTTCAGCGTCTGCACCTCGGTGTCGTCGGCCGCCTTCGACGCCTGCGCGCGCAGCGTCGACTGCTCGGCCAGCATGCGCACCAGCGACAACTGGTCCTCGACCGCCTGCAGCGCGGCCAGCGTCGTCTGGCGGTAGCGGGCGACGGCCGCATCCCGGCTCGCTTCGGCGCCTTCGACGCGGGCGCGCGTCGCGCCGGCATCGAAGATCGTCTGTGCGACCGAAACGCCCAGCGACCACAGGTTCTGGCTCGCATTGAAGAGCTGGCTCGCCGCGCTGCTCTGCTGCCCGTAGGAGCCGCTCAGCGACAGGCTCGGGAAGTACGCGCTGCGCGCAATGCCGATCTGCGCATTGGCCGACGCGACGCTGCGCTCGGCACCGGCAATGTCCGGCCGGCGCTGCAGCAGCTCGGACGGCACCACCAGCGGCACCGCCGGCACCGTCATCTGCCAGGCGGCCGGCGGCAGCGAGAACTGCACCGGCGCCTGGCCGACCAGCACCGCGATCGCATGCTCGAGCACCGCGCGCTGGCGGCGCAGCGTCGCCAGGTCGGCCTGCGCATTCGCGAGCTGCGTCTGCGCCTGCAGCAGGTCGCTCTTCGGCGCGATGCCGGCGTCGTAGCGGTTCTGCGTGATCGTCTGCGAGCGGGTGAAACTCTCGACGGTGCGCGTCACGACGTCGATCTCGGCGTCGGCCTCGCGCAGCGAGAAGTAGTTGGTCGCCAAGGCCGCCTGTGCCGACAGCCGTGCCGATGCGAGGTCGGCCTCGCTTGCCTGCGCGGTCGCGGTCGCGGTGTCGACGCCGGCTTCGAGCTTGCCCCACAGCGGCGCTTCCCAGCTCGCGCCCAGCCCGACCTGGTAGGTGTTGCCGGTCGACGTGCGCGCCCCGCCGCCGGCGCGCGTGGCACCGCCGCTCAGGCTCACGCTCGGGAAGAACGACGCGCGTGCCTCCTTCACCAGCGATTGCGATTGCGCATAGCCGGCCACCGCCGCCGCGATGTTCTGATTCGACACCTCGACCTGCGCGGCCAGCGTGTTCAGCGTCTCGTCGCCGAACAGCGTCCACCACGGCCCGCGGTCGAGCGCGTCGGCCGGCGCGGCCGGCAGCCAGCCCTCGGCCGCGGCCGGCACTTCCTTGTAGCCGGTGGGCAGCGCGGTGTCGGGCACCTGGTAGCGCGGGGTCACCGAGCAGCCGGCCAGCAAGGCCGCGAGCAGGGCGGCAACGGGAGTGAGGCGTGTGGTCATGCGTGCAAGGCCGCGTCGGTGCCGCGGCTCAGGTGGCGCTCGTCGGCGCCGCGGCGGCGCAGCTTGTCGAGCAGGAGGTAGACGACCGGCGTGGTCAGCAGCGTCAGCAACTGGCTGGCGATCAGCCCGCCGATGATGGCCACGCCCAGCGGCTGGCGCAGCTCGGAGCCTTCGCCGAAGCCGATCGCCAGCGGCAGCGCGCCCAGGCCCGCGGCCAGCGTCGTCATCAAGATCGGGCGGAAGCGCAGCAGGCAGGCCTCGCGCACAGCGTCCAGCGGCGACAGCCCGCGCGAGCGCTCGGCCTCGAGCGCGAAGTCGATGATCAGGATCGCATTCTTCTTGACGATGCCGATCAGCAGGAACACGCCGATCAGCGCGATGATCGAGAACTCCATGCGGAACATCAGCAGCGCGAGCACCGCGCCGACCCCGGCAGACGGCAGCGTCGACAGCACCGTCACCGGGTGCACCAGGCTTTCGTACAGCACGCCCAGCACGATGTAGATCACGACGATCGCCGCCAGGATCAAGAGCGGCTGTTGCGCCTGCGAATCCTGGAAGCCGCGCGCGGTGCCGGCGAAGCTGCCGCGCACGTTGGCCGGCATCGCGATGTCGGCCTCCGACTGCTTCACCGCCGCCTGCGCGTCCGACAGGCTCACGCCGTCGGGCAGGTTGAACGACACCGTGGTCGCGAGCTCGCCGTCCTGGTGGTTGATCGAGGTCGGCGTCGCGCTCTCGCTGAAGCGCGCGAGCGCCTGCAGCGGCACCATCGTGTCCGCGGTGTTGCTCAGCGCCGAGCCGCCCGACGCGTCGCGCAGCGCCGGGTTCACCGACAGCGTCGCGGTCGTCGCGGCACCGGTGCCGGCCTTGCGCGGGATGTACACGTCGTTCAGCGAGGTCGGGCTGCGCGTCAGGCTGCGCGCCGCCTCCATCACCACGTGGTACTGGTTCAGCTCGTCGTAGATGGTGGCCACCTGGCGCTGGCCGAAGCTGTCGTACAGCGCGTTGTCGACGTCGCGCGTCGTGATGCCCAGCCGCGCCGCGGTCGCCTTGTCGATGTCGACGAAGCTCTGCACGCCGTTGTCCTGCTGGTTGGTGTCGACGTCGGCCAGTTCTTCCTTGGTGCGCATCTGGTCGGCCAGCTTCAGCGCCCAGCTGCGCAGGTCGGCGATGTTGTCGCTCTTCAGCGTGTACTGGTAGGTCGAGTTGCTCGAGCGGCCGCCGGCCCGCAGGTCCTGCACCGGGTTCAGGAACAGCTGCACGCCGGTGACGGTGGCCAGCTGCGGCCGCAGCCGCGCGATCACCGCCTGGCCGCCGTCCTTGCGCTGGCCGACCGGCTTCAGGTTGATGAACATGAAGCCGCCGCCGGCGCGCCCGCCGCCGGTGAAGCCGACCACCGTGTCGACCGCCGGGTCGGCATGGATGATGTCGACCAGCTGCTTCAGCTTGCCCTGCAGCGCCTCGAACGAGATGCTCTGGTCGGCCGACAGCCCGCCGTTCAGCTGGCCGTTGTCCTGCTGCGGGAAGAAGCCCTTCGGCGTCGCCTTGAACAGGTAGACGTTCAGGCCGATCACCGCCAGCAGGATCAGCATCACCAGCGCCTTGCTGTGCAGCGCCCAGTCCAGGCTGTGCTCGTAGCCGCGCAACACGCCGGCAAACACGCGCTCGGAGAAGCGCGCGAGGCGGCCCGAGGGCTTCTCCGCATGGCCCCCTTTCTTCAGCAGCCAGGCGCACATCATCGGCGTGGTGGTCAGCGAGATCACCAGCGAGATCAGCACCGCGACCGACAGCGTCACCGCGAACTCGCGGAACAGCCGGCCGATCTGTCCGCTCATGAACAGCAGCGGGATGAACACCGCCACCAGCGACAGGCTGATCGACAGCACCGTGAAGCCGACCTCGCGCGCACCGAGCAGCGCGGCCTCGAAGCGGTCCATGCCGGCCTCGATGTGGCGGCTGGTGTTCTCCAGCACGACGATCGCGTCGTCGACGACGAAGCCGGTGGCCACCGTCAGCGCCATCAGGCTCAGGTTGTTCAGGCTGTAGCCGAGCAGGTACATCACGCCGAAGGTGCCGAGCAGCGACACCACGGTGGCGACCGCCGGCACGATGGTGGCGCGCAGGCTGCGCAGGAACACGCTGACGACCACGACCACCAGCAGCACCGAGATCACCAGCGTGCCTTCGATCTCGCGCAGCGACGCGCGGATCGAGTTGGTGCTGTCGGAGGCCACCTGCAGCTCGATGTCGCTCGGCAGCTGCGCACGCAGTTCGGGCAGCAGCGCGCGCACGCCGTCGACCGTCTCGATCACGTTGGCGCCGGGCTGGCGCGTCAGCAGCACGATGACCGCCGGCTGGCCGTTGAAGAGCCCCAGCGTGCGCACGTTCTCGACGCCGTCGCTGACCCTGGCCACATCGGACAGGCGCACCGCTGCGTTGTTGCGCCAGGCCACCACCAGCCCGCGGTAGTCGGCCGCCGTGCGCCCGGGCGGCGGCGTGTAGATCTGCATGCGGCGCTCGCCGTCCTCGATCGCGCCCTTCGGCCGGTTCGCGTTCGATGCCTGGATCGCCGCGCGCACGTCTTCGGAACTGACGCCGAAGCGGTTCAGCGCGAACGGCAGCAGCTCGACGCGCACCGCCGGCAGCGAGCCGCCGCCGAGCTCGACGTCGCCGACGCCGTCGACCTGCGCCAGCTTCTGCTGCACGATGTTCGACACCGCGTCGTAGATCTGCCCCGGCGTGCGGGTCTTCGAGGTCAGCGCGAGGATGATGATCGGCGCGTCCGACGGGTTCGCCTTGCGGTAGGTCGGGTTGCTGCGCAGCGTGGACGGCAGGTCGGCGCGCGACGCATTGATGGCCGCCTGCACCTCGCGCGCCGCGCCGTCGATGTTGCGGCTCAGGTCGAACTGCAGCGTCACGCGGGCCGAGCCGGACGAGCTCGACGAGGTCATTTCGTTGACGCCGGCGATGGTGCCGAGGCGGCGCTCCAGCGGCGTGGCGACGCTGCTGGCCATCGTGTCGGGGCTCGCGCCGGGCAGCGACGCGCTGACTGAGATGGTCGGGAAATCGACCTGCGGCAGCGGTGCCACCGGCAGCACGAAGAACGCGCCGATGCCGGCCAGCGCGATGCCGACGGTCAGCAGCACCGTCGCGATCGGCCGCGTGACGAAGGGCTTCGACAGGTTCATCCGGCCGCTCCATCGGTGGACGGACCCTGCACGGCCGCGGCCCGGCGCACGCGCCGGCCCAGCCGGTCGAAGCCGAGGTAGATCACCGGCGTCGTGAACAGCGTCAGCACCTGGCTGACGATCAGCCCGCCGAAGATCGACAGGCCGAGCGGCATGCGCAGCTCGGCGCCTTCGCCGCCGCCGAACATCAGCGGCAGCGCGGCGAACAGCGCCGCCAGCGTCGTCATCAGGATCGGCCGGAAGCGCAGCAGCGCGGCCTGGTGGATGGCCTCGCGCGGCGACTTGCCCTGGTGGCGCTCGGCGTCGATCGCGAAGTCGATCATCATGATCGCGTTCTTCTTGACGATGCCGATCAGCAGGATGATGCCGATGATGCCGATCACGCCCAGGTCATTGCCCGACAGCATCAGCGCCAGCAGCGCGCCGACACCGGCCGACGGCAGCGTCGACAGGATCGTCAGCGGGTGGATGTAGCTTTCGTACAGCACGCCGAGCACGATGTAGACGCAGACCAGCGCCGCGAGGATCAACCACAGCTCGTTGGCGAGCGAGGCCTGGTAGGCGCCTGCGGCACCGAGGAAGGTCATCGTCACCGACGGCGGCAGGTTGATGGCCTTGGCCGCCTGCTTGATCGCATCGACCGCATGGCCCAGCGATTCGCCGCCGGCGGTGTCGAAGCCGAGCGTGGTCGCCGGGTACTGCGCGACGTGCGTCACCTGCAGCGGCGCTGCCTTCTCGCGGATGGTGGCGATCGCCGACAGCGGCGTCGCCTCGCCGGAGCTGGTGCGCAGGTTCAGCAGCCCGAGCGTCTGTGCGCTGTTCACCAGGCCGGGTTGCGCCTCGAGGATCACGCGGTACTGGTTGGTCTCGGTGAAGATGGTCGAGACGATGCGCTGGCCGAACGCGCTGTACAGCGCGTCGTCGATCGCGCTTGCGGTGATGCCCAGCCGCGACGCAGTGTCGCGGTCGATGTCGATGTAGGCCGACATGCCCTGCGCGCCGGCGTCGGTCACGATGTTGCGCACCTGCGGCACGGTGCGCAGCTGGTCGGCCAGCTTGTGCGCCCAGTCGGCGACCACCTGGCTGCTGACGCCTTCGAGCGACACGCGGTATTCGGTCGGGCCGGATTCGGCGTCGATCGTCAGGTCCTGCGTCGGCTGCAGGTACAGCGTGACGCCGGCCACCTGCTGCACGCGCTCGCGCAGCCGGTCCATGACCTGCGCCTGCGTGCCGCTGCGCTGGCTGCGCAGGTTGATCAGCATGCTGCCGGTGTTCAGCATCGTGTTGTTGGCCGCGTCGACGCCGGTGAACGAGCTCAGGCTCGCGACGTCCGGATCGGCCAGCACGGCTTGCGCGGCCTTCTGCTGCAGAGATGCCATCCGGCTGTACGAGACGTCCTGCGCGGCTTCGAGGCGGGCCTTCAGCTGGCCGGTGTCCTGCGTCGGGAACAGGCCCTTCGGGATCACCATGTAGAGGACGACGGTCAGCACCAGCGTCGCGGCCGCCACCAGCAGCGTCAGCGCCTGGCGGTCGAGCACCCAGCCGAGCCAGACGTCGTAGCGCGCGATGAAGCGGTCGAACAGGCGCTGGAACGCGGCGCCGAAGCCCTTCGCGTGTTGCGGATCCTCGTGCGCGGTGAGCCAACGGCCCGACATCATCGGCACCAGCGTCAGCGACACCACCGCCGAGATCAGGATCGTGATCGCCAGCGTCACCGCGAACTCGCGGAACAGGCGGCCGACCACGTCGCCCATGAACAGCAGCGGGATCAGCACCGCGATCAGCGAGACGGTCAGCGAGATGATCGTGAAGCCGATCTGCGTCGCGCCCTTCAGCGCGGCCTGCATCGGCGGCTCGCCCTCTTCGATGTAGCGGGCGATGTTCTCGATCATCACGATCGCGTCGTCGACGACGAAGCCGGTCGCGATCGTCAGCGCCATCAGGCTCAGGTTGTTCAGGCTGTAGCCGAGCAGGTACATCACGCCGAAGGTGCCGATCAGCGAGATCGGCACCGCCAGGCTCGCGATCACGGTGGCGCGCAGGCTGTGCAGGAACGCGAAGATCACGATCACCACCAGCAGCACCGCCAGCAGCAGCTCGAACTCGACGTGCTTGACCGACGCGCGGATGCCGGTGGTGCGGTCGCTCAGGATGCTGACGCTGACGCTCGGCGGCAGCCCGGCCTGCAGCTCGGGCAGGCGCTGCTTGATGCCGTCGACGGTGGCGATCACGTTGGCGCCGGGCTGGCGCTGCACGTTCAGGATGATGGCCGGCACCAGCGGGCGCGCCTCGGGGCGGGCGGCGCAATCGGCGCAGTCGATGCCGGCCCAGGCGCCGAGCCGCACGTTCTCGGCGCTGTTGACGACCTGGGCCACGTCGGCGATGCGCACCGGCGCGTTGTTGCGCCACGCGACCACCAGCGACTTGTAGTCGTCGACCGTCAGCAGCTGGTCGTTCGCGTTGATGCTGTAGGTGCGGGTCGGGCCGTCGAAGCTGCCCTTCGCGCTGTTCGCATTGGCGCCGGTGATCGCGGTGCGCAGCGTGTCGATGCCGATGCCGTACGACGCGAGGGCCTGCGTGTCGGCCTGGATGCGCACCGCGGGGCGCTGGCCGCCGCTGAGCGACACCAGGCCGACGCCGCTGACCTGCGACATCTTCTGCGCGAGCCGGGTGTTGACGAGGTTCTGCACCTCGGTCAGCGGCAGCGAATCGGAGGTGATCGCGAGCGTCAGCACCGGCGCATCGGCCGGGTTGACCTTGGCGTAGACCGGCGGCGCCGGCAGGTCGGCCGGCAGCAGCGAGCCGCCGGCGTTGATGGCGGCCTGCACCTCCTGCTCGGCGACGTCGAGCGTCTGGCCGAGCGAGAACTGCAGCGTGACGATCGACACGCCGGCGGCGCTCGACGAGCTCATGCGCTGCAGCCCGGGCATCTGGCCGAACTGCTTTTCCAGCGGCGCGGTGACGGTGTTCGTCATCACCTCGGGGCTGGCGCCGGGGTACAGCGTCTGCACCTGGATGGTCGGGTAGTCGACCTGCGGCAGCGCGGCCAGCGGCAGGAACTTGAAGCCCACCAGGCCGGCGAGCACGATGGCGACCATCAGCAGCGAGGTCGCTACCGGTCTTTCAATGAACGGACGTGACGGACTCATGAGCGGTCCGGCTTATTGCTGTTCGGCCTGTTCGCGGCGTTGACGCCGGCGCTCGCCCCAGGCGCCGGACGCGCCCGACGCGAAGCCGGCCGGTGCCGACGCGCCGTCGGCGGCAGCACGCGGGCCGCGCTCGCCGCGCGGACCGGACGCACGGCGGCCCGGCGGGAACGCACCGGCCGGGCCGGAGGCGCCTTGCGCACCCGATGCGGCGCGGTCGGCCGACAGCGTCACGCGCGCGCCGTCTTTCAGCCGGTCGGCGCCTTCGGTGATGACCTGCTCGCCGGCTTCGAGCCCGGCGGTGATCGAGACCTTGTCGACCGTCGCCTGGCCGCGCGTGACGGTGCGCTGCTGCACCGTGCGGTCGGGCTGCAGCACGTAGACGTAGTCGCCGTCGCGGCCGTTGCGCAACGCGGTGATCGGCACGACGACGGCGCCCTTCACGGTGTCGAGCAGCAGGCGCACGTTGACGAACTGGTTCGGGAACAGCGCGCCGCCGGCGTTCTGGAAGCGGGCCTTTGCGCGCACCGTGCCGGTGGTGGTGTCGACCAGGTTGTCGAAGGTCGAGAAGGCGCCGCTGTCGAGCTTGCTGGTGCGGGTGCGGTCGTAGGCGGCAACCGGCAGCTGCGCACCGCTGGCGACGCGGGCCTGGATCGCGGGCAGGCGGTCCTGCGGGATCGAGAACGCGATGTCGATCGGTTCGGTCTGCGTGATGACCGCGATGCCGGTGGCGTCGCCGGACGACACCAGGTTGCCTTCGTCGACGGTGCGCAGCCCGATGCGCCCGCCCACCGGCGCGGTGATGCGGGTGTACGCGAGGTTCAGCCGCGCAGTGCCTTCGGCAGCCTTGTCGGTCATCGCGGTGCCTTCGAGCTGCTTGACGAGGGCGGCCTGCGTGTCGACGTCCTGGCGGGCGATCGAGTCCTGCGACAGCAGCGTCTGGTAGCGCTTCAGCGTGACGCGTGCGGCATCGAGCTGGGCTTCATCGCGCAGCCGCTGGCCGCTGGCCTGCAGCAGCGCCATCTCGAACGGGCGGGCGTCGATGGTGGCGAGCAGCTCGCCTTTCTTGACGACCTGGCCTTCCTTGAAGGTCACCTTGGTCAGCACGCCCGAGACCTGCGGGCGCACCGTGACGGTGGCCGCGGGGGTGACGGTGCCGAGGGCTTCGATCAGCACCGGCAGCTCGGCCTGTGCGGCGGTGGCGACGCCGACGGTGGTGGCACCGGCACCGCGGCGGCCGGCGGCGGCGCCGGGACCTCCGCCCGGACCACCAGGACCGCCAGGGCCTGCGGCCATCGCGCCCGACGGGGTGGCGGCCGGCCGGTGGGTCAGGTACCACGCGACGCCGCCCAGCAGCGCCAGCCCGATCAGCGCGATCAGCGTGCCCAGCCAGCGCCGGCGAGGCTTGGCGGAAAGCGAGGGCGTGGCGGCATCTTTCGGCGTGTGATCCATGGGCATGGGCAGGATTCAGTGGGTGATGCGTCGGCGGATGCGCGACTGTGCCACTTGTGCAAAGCGGTGGGTCGGCGGCTGGATGCCTTGGCACGTCGCGTGCCTGCATTCCAACCTGCCAACGTTGCCGGCTTGTTGCTGCCTCGTGCCCCTGCGTCAAGCACGGCGGACCCGGATCGGCATCCGGGCTACATGCTCGTGTAGTTCGGGCCGCCGCCGCCTTCAGGCGCGACCCACACGATGTTCTGCGTCGGGTCCTTGATGTCGCAGGTCTTGCAGTGCACGCAGTTCTGCGCGTTGATCTGCAGGCGGTCCTGGCCGCTGTCGTTCTTCACGAACTCGTAGACGCCGGCCGGGCAGTAGCGGGCTTCGGGGCCGGCGTACTTCGCGAGGTTGATGCCCACCGGCACGGCCGCGTCCTTCAGCGTCAGGTGCGCCGGCTGGTTCTCGCCGTGGTTGGTGTTGCTGATGAACACGCTGGAGAGCTTGTCGAAGGTCAGCTTGCCGTCGGGCTTGGGGTAGTCGATCTTCGGGCAGTCGGCGGCCGGCTTCAGCCGCAGGTTGTCGGGCACGGTGCTGTGGATCGTCCACGGCGGCGCCTTGAAGCCGAGCTTGGGCAGCAGCCACAGCTCGATGCCGTTCATGATCGACGACAGGAACAGCCCCTTCTTCATCCACTGCTTGGTGTTGCGCGAGGCCTGCAGTTCTTCATGCAGCCAGCTCTTCTCGAAGGCCTGCGGGTAGGCGACCAGCTCGTCGTGCTGGCGGCCGGCGGTGACGGCGGCGAACGCGGCTTCGGCGGCCAGCATGCCGGTCTTGATCGCGGCGTGGCTGCCCTTGATGCGCGAGAAGTTCAGGAAGCCGGCCTCGCAGCCGACCAGCGCGCCGCCGGGGAACACGAACTTCGGCAGGCTCATCAGCCCGCCGCAGGTGATCGCGCGCGCGCCGTAGCCGATGCGCTTGCCGCCTTCGAGGCAGGCGCGGATGGCGGGGTGCGTCTTCCAGCGTTGCATCTCCTCGAACGGGCTCAGCCATGGGTTGCTGTATTCCAGCCCGGTGATGAAGCCGAGCGTGACCTTGTTGTCTTCCGCGTGGTACAGGAAGCCGCCGCCGTAGGTGCTGTTGTCCATCGGCCAGCCGAGCGAATGGATCACGTGGCCGGGCCTGGCCTTCGCGGGGTCGATCTCCCACAGTTCCTTGATGCCGAGCGCATAGGTCTGCGGATCGCGGCCGTCGTCGAGCTTGAAGCGCGCGATCAGCTGCCGGCCGAGCTGGCCGCGCGCGCCTTCGGCGAACACCGTGTACTTCGCGTGCAGCTCCATGCCGAGCTGGAACTCGCCGGTCGGCTCGCCGTCCTTGCCGACGCCCAGGTTGCCGGTGGCGATGCCCTTGACCGAGCCGTCGGCGTTGTAGAGCACTTCGGTGGCCGCGAAGCCGGGGAAGATCTCGACGCCGAGCGCTTCGGCCTGCTGGCCGAGCCAGCGCACGACGTTGCCGAGGCTGACGATGTAGTTGCCGGCGTTGTGCAGGCTGCCGGGGATCAGGAACTGCGGCGTGCGCAGCGTGCCGGTCTGGCTGAGGAACAGCATCTCGTCGTGCGCGACCGGCTGGTTCAGCGGCGCGCCGAGTTCCTTCCAGTTCGGGAACAGCTCGGTGAGGGCGCGCGGGTCCATGATGGCGCCGCTCAGGATGTGGGCGCCGGGCTCCGAGCCCTTCTCCAGCACGACGACGGAGATTTCCTTGCCCTGGGCCGCCGCCAGCTGCTTCAGCTTGATGGCCGTTGCAAGGCCGCCGGGGCCGCCGCCGACGACCACGACGTCGTACTCCATGGATTCGCGCGGGCCGTGTTGCTCGAGGATGGCTTCGGGGGTCATGTCGTTCCTTGTGTCCTGGGCGCGGCGGCGGCGCTTGTCTCGGTGGCGCGCATTGTATCGACGGCTCGGGCAAAAAAGAACGGTCGTTCTTTTTCAGCATTGCCGGGTCTCGCCCCGGCGGGCGAGTCACTTTCATTTGTCTTGCCAAATAAAAGTAACCAAAGCAAAGGCGCTTGAACCCGAACACCATACGGCTCGTTCTGCACGCTGCGGACAAACACGGCCACGCCGCTTGAACGCGACCTTGGTTGGGATTGTTGCCCTTCCTTTTTCCTCACGCGCCCCGCTTCGGGTTGCCGTAGCCCGGATGCCAATCCGGGGTCCAGGCGATGCGCAGCGAGCTGCTTGAAGTGACTCGCCCGCCGGGGCGAGACCCGGCAATGCCACGCGGTGAACCGAACTCCTACCGTCCGCCGAACGGTACGCCCGCGAGGACGTCCGCATGCCCACGCGGCGCAGACCGTCCGTACTGCGGCGGCGGGGTCACCTGCGCGCCCAGCGCCGCGGCCGCATGCCACACCCAACGGGGGTTCCACAGCATCCCGCGGGCGAGCGCCACCATGTCGGCGTCGCCGTCGACGAGGATCTGCTCGGCCTGCGTCGGCTCGGTGATCAGCCCGACCGCCATGGTCGGCAGGCCGGTCGCTTCCTTGATGGCCCGCGCAAACGGAACCTGGTACCCGGCCCCCAGCTTGATCTGCTGCTGCGACGTGATGCCGCCCGACGACACGTCGATGAAATCGCAACCGTGCATCTTCAGCGCCTTCGCGAACTCCACCGTCTGCGGCAGCGTCCAGCTTGGCGCTTCGACGTGCTCCATCCAGTCGGTGGCCGACACCCGCACGCCCAGCGGCTTGTGCGCCGGCCACACCGCGCGCATCGCGTCGAACACCGCCAGCGGCAGGCGCATCCGGTTCTCCAATGAGCCGCCCCACGCGTCGGTGCGCTGGTTGCTGATCGGCGACAGGAACTGGTGCAGCAGGTAGCCGTGCGCACAGTGCATCTCGATCGCGTCCAGGCCCAGCCGCTGCGCGCGTTCGGCCGCCTGCACGAACTGCGCGATCACGGTGCGGATGTCGTCCTCGCTCATCGCGTGCGGCGGTGCCTCTTCGGGACGCTGACGCACCGCCGACGGGGCCCATGGGGTCCAGCCGCCGTCTTGCGGGGTGATCAACTGCCCGCCCTTCCAAGGCGGCGCGCTCGAGGCCTTGCGGCCGGCATGCGCGAGCTGGATGCCGATGGCGCCCTTCGCATGCGGGCGGATCGCGGCCAGCACCCGGGCCAGCGCGGCCTCGTTGGCATCGCTCCACAAGCCCAGGCAGTCGGGCGTGATGCGGCCTTCGGGGCTGACGCCGGTCGCCTCGATCAGCGTCAGCGCGGCACCGCCCTGCGTCATCGCGCCGAGGTGCATCACGTGCCAGTCGGTGGCCGATCCGTCGACGGCCGAGTACTGGCACATCGGCGCGACGATCACGCGGTTCGGCAGTTGAAGTTCGCGCAGTGCGAGCGGGCGGAACAAGGTCGGGTTCATCGGACTCCTGACAGCAGTTCGGGAAAGGGTTCGTGCTATCTTGCCCGACACCTCCGGCCGCCGCAGACCCCGGGTCTTTGGTGGCCGCATGCCACACCAAACAAATCCAGGAGCCAGGAACATGAGCTACAGCATCGATCTCGCCGGCCGCGTCGCGCTGGTCACCGGTGCCTCCAGCGGGCTGGGCACCCAGTTCGCGAAGACCCTCGCGAAGGCCGGCGCCGCCGTCGTGCTGGCCGGTCGCCGCGTCGAACGACTGAAGGCGCTGCGCGCCGAAATCGAGGCCGACGGCGGCGACGCCCACGTCGTCAAGCTCGACGTCACCGACCACGGCAGCATCAAGGCGGCCGTCGCCCATGCCGAGACCGAGATGGGCAGCCTCGACATCCTCGTCAACAACTCCGGCGTCAGCACCACGCAGCGGCTCACCGACGTGACGCCCGACGACTACGACTACGTGATGGACACCAACACCAAGGGCGCGTTCTTCGTCGCGCAAGAGGTGGCCAAGCGCATGCTGGCGCGCGCCCAGGGCTCGGCGCCCGGCACCTTCACCGGCGGGCGCATCGTCAACATCGCGTCGATGGCCGGGCTCAAGGTGCTCGGGCAGATCGGCGTCTACTGCATGAGCAAGTCGGCCGTCATCCACATGACGCGCGCGATGGCGCTCGAATGGGGCCGCTACGGCATCAACGTCAACGCGATCTGCCCCGGCTACATCGACACCGAGATCAACCACCACCACTGGAAGACCGAGCAGGGCAAGAAGCTGATCGAGATGATGCCGCGCAAGCGCGTCGGCCAGCCGCAGGACCTCGATGCCGTGCTGATGATGCTGTGCGCGAACGAAAGCCACTTCGTCAACGGCGCGGTGGTGCAGGCTGACGACGGGTTCGCGGTGTGAGCCGGCGTCCGGTGCCGGGCCGCCCCAAACAGGACGCCATCCCCCTGGGGGATCGGCTTCGGTACTCCGAGGCCGAGGGGTCGTCATGCGTCCGTTGACCTTGCTGGAGGTGCGGGCCCTCGGCGTGCTGATCGAGAAGGCCGCCACCGTGCCCGACAGCTACCCGCTGTCGCTGAATTCGCTGGTGGCCGGCTGCAACCAGAAGACCGCGCGCGATCCGGTGATGAACGCGACCGACGCCGAAGTGCAGGCCGCCGCCGACGCGCTGAAGGCGCTGAGCCTCGCGTTCGAATCCAGCGGCTCGCGCGTCAGCCGCTACGAGCACAACCTCGGCCGCGCGCTGGCGCTGCCGTCGCAGTCGGTCGCGCTGCTCGCGGTGCTGATGCTGCGCGGGCCGCAGACGGCGTCCGAGCTGCGCGGCAACTGCGAGCGGCTGCACCGTTTTGCCGACACCTCGTCGGTCGAGGCCTTCCTCGACGAACTGGCCACGCGCGCCGACGAGAAGGGCGGGCCGCTGGTGATCAAGCTGCCGCGCGCGCCCGGTGCGCGCGAGGCGCGCTGGACGCACCTGCTGAGCGGCGCGGTCGACACCTCGGCAATGCCGGTCGCGGCGAGCGACGACGACTTCGTCGCCACCAGCGAGCTGGCGGCCTTGAAGGCGCAGCAGCTGAGCCTGAAGCGCGAGGTCGACGAACTGCGGGCGCTGGTGGCGCGGCTGTACCAGGAATTGGGCGTGAGCCGGCAGGACTGACACGACGGACCTGTGCCGGCGAGGCGGCGCCGGCGAACTGATCGACGAACTGAGCGGAGTCTCATGAGCGGAGCGAGGACCTGGTGCCACCGGTTGGCGGCCGCGATCGGCCTGGCCGCTGCGTTCAGCCTGCCGGCCGCGGCCCAGACGCAGCCGCCGGCCGCCACGCTGCGGCTCACCGACGTCGAGCGCGCCTGGGTCGCCGGGCACCCGGTGGTGCGCATCGGCACCTCGCCCGGCTTGCCGCCGTATTTCACGTTCGATGTGAACGCCGCGCGACCGCAGGGCTACGTGATCGAACTGATGGACCTGCTGGCCGAGCGCAGCGGGCTGCGCTTCGACTACCAGCGTTCGCCGAGCCAGGCCGTGCTGATGGAGACGCTGGCGCGTGGCGAACTCGATGCGGTGGCCTTCACGCCGGCACCGGCCGATGGCGCTGGCGTCTTCCTGCACACCCGGCCGATGCTCGGCGCGAACATGGTGCTGGCGGTGCGCCGCGACATCTCCGACGTGTCGCCGGCCACCGAGTTCGGCGGCTACCGCGTGGCGGTCGAAGCGGCGTCGGCGGCCGACGGGCTGCTGGCGTCGCGCTTTCCCGGCGCCCGGGTGCAGCGCCACGACAGCGCCGAGGCCGCGCTGCGGGCCGTCGCGTCGGGCGATGCGGACGTCTACATCGGCTACCGCCATGTCGCGGTGCACTACATCGAGAAGAATTTGCTGGCCAACGTGCAGGTGCGCGGCGGCTTCGGCCCGGGGCTGACGGCACTCGGCCCGGCGGTGCGGCGCGACCTGCCGCTGCTGCAGGCGGTGCTCGACAAGGCGATGGCCTCGGTGACGCAGGGCGAGCAGGCGAAGCTGGCGCGGCGCTGGCTGCCCGACGATGCCGACGGCGTGCCGGGCAGCGCGGTGCTGACCGATGCCGAGCGCCGCTGGGTCGATGCGCATGGCCGCATCCGGGTCGGCTACGACGCGGCCTTCGCGCCGATCACGCTGCGCAACGACCTGGCGCAGCTGCGCGGGCTGGGCGCCGACTTCATCCGCCTGGCCGCCGGCAAGGTCGGCGTGACGATCGAGAGCGAGACCGGCGGCAGCTTCGCCGAGATGTACCAACGCGGCCTCAAGGGCGAGATCGACGTGCTGGTCGGGGCGGCCCGCACCGCGCAACGGCGCGAGGATTTCGATTTCGTCGGCCCGTTCCTGCGCGTGCCCACCGGCATCGTCACGCGCAGCCCGGACGGGCCGCTGGTGACGCGGCTGGGCGAGGTCGGCCCGATGCGCCTGGCCTTGCTGCAGGACCACTTCCTGATCCCGCAGCTGAGCAGCCGCTACCCGGCGATCCGGCTGTTGACCTTCCCGACGCAGGAAGGCGCGCTGAAGGCGGTGGCCGACGGCCGGGCCGATCTCGCGATCGGCAACCTGAAGGTGGTGAACCAGCTGATCAACGACGGCCTGACCGGCCGCGTGCGCGTGACCGGCACGCTGGGCGACGCCGACAGCGAGCTGTATTTCGCGGTGCGGCGCGACCTGCCGGAGCTGTCGCACCTGCTGCGCAAGGGGCTCGACGCGGTGAGCCCGAGCGAGGCCAACGACATCGAGCGCCGCTGGCTGCTGGGCAGCGGCACGCTGAGCATGAGCCGCGAGCAGGCGGTGCGCCTGGGGGCGCTGCTGCTGGCGACGCTGCTGGTGCTGCTGACCTGGTTGCTGCTGCTGCGGCGCGGCAACCGGCGGCTGCGGCAGGCGCGGCAGATCGAGCGCGATGCCCGCCGGCTGGCCGAAGAGAGCACCGCGGCGCGCGGCCGTTTCATCAGCTATTTGACGCACGAGCTGCGCGGCACCATCGGCGCGATCGGCACCGGCGCGCAGATGTTGAAAGAGAGCCTGCCGCCGGAGCGCCGGCAGCGGCTGGCGGACGCGATCAGCGAATCGGCCGAGGGGTTTCGCAGCCTGCTGGAGACGACGCTGCAGTACGAGCAGCAGCTGGAGCGCCGGGTGGAGCTGCAGCTGGCGCCGACCGAGTTCGCGGTGCTGTGGCTGCAGATGATCGCGCCGCTGGAGCTGAGCGCGCAGGGCAAGGGCCTGGGCTTCCGGGCCACGCTGGAGACGGACAGCGCGGCGCGCGTGCTGATCGACGCGCAGCGGCTGCGCCAGGTCGTCAACAACCTGGTGGGCAATGCGATCAAGTTCACGCGCGAAGGCGAGGTGACGGTGCACGGCCGGCTGAAGGGCGAGGGCATGGCGATGCAGCTGGAGCTGGAGGTCTGCGACACCGGACCGGGGCTGAGCGACGAGGATCGGCTGCGCCTGTTCCAGCCGTATGCGCAGGGCGTGCAGGGGCAGAAGCTGCGGCAGGGAGCAGGCCTCGGGCTGGCGATCACGCGGCAGATCGTCGATGCGATGGGCGGGCGCATCAGCGCCGGGGCGGCGCCCGGAGGCGGGGCGGTGTTCCGGGTCAGCGCGACGGTGGCGGTGGCGTAGCTCGGGTGTGTTCTGGGTGCGCGCGATGGCGAAAGTCACCTCAGCGACCGGCTTGGCCTTCGTATGATCCATCGCCACATGCGGCCATGCAGGCCATTGAGGAACGTCGATGACCGGAGCCCGAGTCCCTGCCACAGGACACATCGTCAGCACGCAGCGCAATGCAGGCGCGCCGATCGGGCAGGTGATGTACGTGAACAAGGTGGCGAGCGACGGCTGGCTGCAGGTCAAGCCCGAGAGCGGGACGGGCCTCGTGCCGCTGTGCAAGTACACGAAGCTGGCCATGACGCGCTTCGCCGATGGGCGGACCTACTTCAAGGTGCTGGACGGCCACCACAAGGGCCAGGTGATGAGCCTCGGCGATGCGAACGCCAGGGAATATCTCGGCACCCGCGCGCCCATCCAGTCTGCGGCACAGATCGTGGTCACCTATGGGCGCTTTGAAGCAGCGTGGCATTCGTCGGTTCGAAAACTGAACATCGATCAGCAGATGGCAACGATGTCCATCGGCGGCATCCAGGTGCAGGTGACGATGAACTCCGACTGGCGCGGGCTTTTCTATCCCTTGCCCCCTGGAAGTTACGCGGTGCTGCTGCCGGATGCACCGCACGACAAGAACATGACGCAGTACTACCGAGAAGGTGCGCCCGGCATGAAGTTCGACCAGGTCTGGTTCCCGATCCGCTTTGGCGACAACAGCCGGTACGTGCACGTCGGCAATGTGTCCGATGGCTGCGTGACCGTGCTCGACCTTGCTCGCTGGAATGACGTGCACGAGGCGCTGATCAGCCACCGCGGAAGCGATGGAGCCAGCGTTGCACAGTTGACGGTCAAGGGCACGCCGGAGCGGGCGCGATGAAGGCCGCAACCGGACGGCGCACGATGTGCCTGGCGGCGCTCGTCGGGGTGCTCGCGTCGGCACTGACGACGGCGCATACGGACGGTGCGGCGACCTCTCCCGACGCGGCGCGGGTACTCGCCGATCTTCAGGCGGCGCGCAGCAAGCAGACGGCAGAAGGTCGCAACGCTGCCAAGCGCTTGAATGCGCTCGGCGACAGCGCCTACAGGCGCCAGGATTACGAAGTGGCGTACAAGGCCTATTCCAACTCGTATCCCAACTTCCCGACCTCCTACGCCTACCTGATGTCAGCAGACACGCAGTGGCGTTCCCTGGTGCAGTTCCAGCGGAAGCGGGCGGTGCAGGCATCCTCGGCCGCTCCGGCCTGTCTCGAAGCCAGCGGCCGGTTCATTCACGGCATGAAGATGGACCTCGCGCAGCACTACGAAGTGGGGCTTGCACTGGCCAGCGAAGAGCGCGACAAGCAGTTGCTGAAGTCGCCGATGTTCTCGCGGGCGCGCGAGTCGTTCACCTGTCTGCAGACCGTGGCGAAAGAGCTGGAAGCCTTGCCGGCGAACTCATGCGTCGACATCGGTCGGGTGCAGCGATGCCTGGGCGACCCCCTGTTGAAGTAGTTCGACGTGCGACGCAGGCAGGCATGCCGGGTGCTGGCAGGCTGGTGCCATCGAGCCTCCGCCGCTCAGGCTCAGGCCGCCAGCAGCTTGTAGATCAGCTCCGGCGTCGTCGCCGCGCCGTACTTGCGCATCAGCCGCGCGCGGTACACGTCGACGGTGCGCGGGCTGATGCCCAGCCGCTTGCCGATCAGCTTGCTGGTGAGGCCCTCGATCAGCAGTGCGGCGATCTCGCGCTCGCGGGCGGTCAGCTCGGCCTTCAGCTTGCGGCGCGACGACAGGTCCTCGAAGCTCCAGATGCCGGCCGCATGCGGTTCGGCGGGATCCAGCGCGCGGCCCGACACGTGGCACCAGAACAGCTCGCCACGCTGCGGGCCGTCGACGCGCTTCATCACCCGTTCGTCGGCATACCAGCCGTCGGCATCGAGCGCGGCGACGATGCGCTCGCCGGTGCGCTCGAACTCCTCGTGCGTCGGGTACAGCATCTCGAACGACTGGCCGACGAGCTGTTCGCGCGCCGCGCCGAACATCGCGAGCACCTGCTGGTTGCAGTCGACCATCAGCCGGTTGCGCGACAGCACCAGTCCGACGGGAGCGAGGTCGAAGGCGGTGCGGTAGTCGAGGGTGGGCATGGGAGCATGGTACGGGGTGGAAGCCGCTTGGCAGATGTCGTTGCGGTCTGCATGACCGCCGTGTTTGCGGCCGGCTGCCACGCAGGAGGGACCGAAGAGCCTACCCTGCAGAAGATGTCCCCGGCGGTTGCACAGCAGTTCGAGGGCGTGGTCGCATCGCGTTCAACGACCAAGGCCGGTGGCAAGCGCTCGGCGGCCAGTCTGAATTCGGATGGGGACCGCGCCTACCGGAAGGGCCGATACGACGATGCGTTCAAGGGGTACTCGAACTCCTATCCCAACTTCCCGAATGCGCACTCGTACATCATGACGGGCGACGCCCACTGGAGAGGCGTCGTGCAGTTTCAGGAGCGGTCTTCTCCAGAGGGCGCGTGCTGGTCGACCCCGGGTTTCGCAAGGGCGCTGGCCCTCGATCTCGAGCAGCACTACAACCTGGGCTTCGCGTTGGCGGAGCGAGACCAGGACCGCGACATGCTGGAGTCGCCGTTGTTCAAGCGGGCCCGTGAGTCGGCGGCATGCCTCGACGAGATGGCACGGGATCATCGCGCGTTGCCCGAGGGCGCTTGCATCGATCTGCCTCGATTGAAGCGCTGCCTTGGCAAACCGCTGCTCGTGCCGCGCGCACAGCGCATCCTCGACGGGATCAAGCAAGGGGATGCTGAGCGAACCGCGCAGGGCAAGGCTGCTTCGCTCAGCCTGAACGCTGCCGGTGACCGCCACTACAAGAACGCGCGCTATCACCAGGCGCTTCTCGCCTACCTGAACTCCTACCCGAACGATGCGAATGCCTACGCCTACCTCATGAGCGGCGATTCGCACTGGCGCGGCATCGCGTCTGCACATCCGTCGCAGATGGCAAGCCTTGCCGCATCCAGTCCGTCCGGCTGTTTCATCGACAACGAGTATTTCGTCAGCGACCTGCGCAGCGACATCGAGCAGCACTTCCAGGTCGGGCTGGCCCTGGCCGCCGCACGCGACGACAAGGCCTTCATGGCCACGAAGCTGTATCGACGTGCGGGCGAGATCGAGCGCTGCTTCTCGGTCCTGGCGGACGATTACGCCGCGAAGCCGGCATCGGCCTGCGTCGACGTGACACGGATCCGGGCTTGCCTCGGCGAGCCGCTGCTCAAGTGAGCGGGCGTCTCAGGCGGCGGTCACCTCGGCCGTCGACGCACCCCCGCGCCGCAGGTGCCAGCCCACCCAGCCGGCGCCGAACACCAGCATCAGCGCCGTCGCCGGCTCCGGCACCGCCGCCATCGGATTGCTGAACGCGACGATCTCGAACGCGGCGAACAGCGGCAGCGCGCTGTGGTTGTGCACCGTCAGCGACAGCACGCCGAAGGAATCAGCGCTGTACGTGAAGTCGTCCGGGCTGGCGACGCGGCCCTGCGAGCCGGCCCCGTAGTCGAACGGATCGCGGTTCAGCATCCACGCCCGCAACGAAACCTCGTGCCGCCAAGCCTGCTCGTCGCGCAGGCTCAGGGTCGCGACGTGGTAGTACTCGTCGTTGACGGTCTCTTCGGTCGACAGCACCGAGCCGGGCAGCGGCGGCTGCTGCCGGGCCCCGACGCCGAACGGGGGACTGAAATCCGGCCCGTTCTGCATCGGGTACTGCAGGTCGTGGCGCACGTTGTCGCCGTTCGCGTGCCCGCTCGACAAGCTCGACCGGACGGTATTGCCGGTCCACCAGGTGCCCGCGCTGCCGGGCAGGCGCGGCGCGTCGGGCGTCGGTGCCAGCGTGACGATCGGGTCCAGCGTGAACGACGCACTGCCGTGCGCTTCGGCATGGACGAGACCCGAGGTGCCCAACCCGGCGAGCAGCAGCGGCGCCAGGCGGGCGATGCCGCGCCGGCGCAGCCGCCAGGCCACCAGCCCGACACCGAGCACCATCATCAGCACGGTGGCCGGCTCCGGGATCGCCTGCACCGAACTGAAGGCGAACACGCCCAGGCTCGCGAACAGCGGCGTGCTGGAATCGTTGTGCAGCGTCAACGACAGCGCGCCGAAGGAGTCGGCGCTGTAGGTGAAGACGTCCGGGCCGCTGGCATGGGCCTGCGATGGGTCGTCCCACACGGTCGGGTCGTCGTCCAGGATCCAGGCCTGCAGGCTGACGCCGTGCTGGTAGACGTTGTCGTCGCCCAGCGTCAGCGTTGCGAGGTTGTAGTTGCCGCCCGGCGCGAACTGGTAGTGCGCCGACAGCGGATGCGGGTTGCTCCGCTCCAGCGTCGCCAGCCCCGACAGCGTGAGCGACCCATGCGGATCCACCTTCACGAAACGTTGCCACTCGATGCTCGCACTGGCGTTGTCGGTCGGCACGTCGGTCGCCCAGTTCACGCCCAGGCTGTTCGTCGTGCTGTACGCGCGTGCCGACAGCTGCGATCCGCCGATGGCCGGGAACAGCCGGTTCGACTCGCCGAACGGTGCGCTGAAGTCCAGGCCGTTCGGGCCGACGAAGTTGTCGTAGCGCTGCGTCGTGCCAGTTTGGTCCGGCGCGGTGTACATCTGACTGTTGATGTAGTTGCCGGTCAGCCAGTGGCCGACGTCGCCCGGCGCGCGCGGCGCATCGCGGCTCGCCGCGATGGTGGTGATCGGGTCCAGCGTGAACCCGGCCGAGCCGTGCTCTGCCGCCGGGGCGGCGGCCTGCAGCCCCAGTCCGGCCAGCATGATGGCGAATGCATGGATCTTCATCGCGTCGATCTCCTGAAGCTGCCGAGGTGGGTGCCGGAGGCAACGGGCAGCAGGGCAAACGGTGTGCCTGCACGGCATCCGGCGGGCCGCCTCTTCGCGCTTGACCCTAGTCATTTCTACGTACCGCCGTCGCGGCCTACGTAACGCGTTACGTAGTACGCTTCGCGGCTGATTTCCACTGCGCAGGAGACGCTCCATGAACAAGGTGTACGCCAGTGCCGCCGATGCCCTGAAAGGCATCGTGCGCGACGGCCAGTTGCTGGCCGTCGGCGGCTTCGGGCTGTGCGGCATCCCCGAGGCCCTGATCGGCGCGCTGCGCGACAGCGGCGCGAAGAACCTCACGGTGATCTCGAACAACGCCGGCGTCGACGGCTTCGGCCTCGGCCAGCTGCTCGAGACGCGGCAAATCAAGAAGATGATCTCCAGCTACGTCGGCGAGAACAAGGAGTTCGAGCGCCAGTACCTGGCCGGCGAGCTGGAGCTCGAGTTCACGCCGCAGGGCACGCTGGCCGAGAAGCTGCGCGCCGGCGGCGCCGGCATCCCGGCCTTCTTCACGAAGACCGGCGTCGGCACGCTGGTGGCCGAAGGCAAGGAAACCCGCGAGTTCGACGGCGCCGTCTACGTGATGGAGCGCGCGCTGCTGCCCGAGGTCAGCCTGGTGAAGGCGCACAAGGCCGACCGCAGCGGCAACCTGGTGTTCCGCCGAACCGCGCGCAACTTCAACCCGGCCGTCGCGATGGCCGGCAAGGTCACCGTCGTCGAGGTCGAGGAGATCGTCGAGACCGGCGCGATCGATCCCGACGCGGTGCACCTGCCGGGCATCTACGTGCACCGGCTGGTGCTGAACGCGCACCCGGAGAAGCGCATCGAGAAGAGGACCATCACCGAAACCGCGAAGGCAGGGAGCTGACCATGGCCTGGACTCACGACCAAATGGCCGCCAAGGCCGCCGCCGAACTGCAGGACGGCTTCTACGTCAACCTCGGCATCGGGCTGCCGACGCTGGTGGCCAACCACGTGCGCAGCGACATCGAGGTGTGGCTGCAAAGCGAGAACGGCATGCTCGGCATCGGCCCGTTCCCGACCGCCGACCAGGTCGATGCCGACCTGATCAACGCCGGCAAGCAGACCGTCACCACCATCCCCGGTTCGTCGATCTTCGGCTCGCACGACAGCTTCGCGATGATCCGCGGCGGCAAGATCAACCTGAGCATCCTCGGCGCGATGCAGGTCAGCGACCAGGGCGACCTGGCCAACTGGATGATCCCCGGAAAGATGGTCAAGGGCATGGGCGGCGCGATGGACCTGGTGGCCGGTGTCGCGCGCGTGCTGGTGCTGATGGAGCACGTCGCGCGCAAGAAGGACGGCACCGAAGACCTGAAGATCCTGCCGGCCTGCACGCTGCCGCTGACCGGCGTCGGCGTGGTCAACCGCATCATCACCGACCTCGCGGTGATGGACGTGACGCCGCAGGGGCTGAAGCTGGTCGAGATCGCGCCGGGGGTCACCCGCGAAGAGCTGCGGGCGAAGACCGGTGTGCCCCTGCTCTGACGCCTACTTCTTCAAGGCCCGCGCCGCCTCGGTGACGAGCGCCGGGCCCTTGTAGATGAACCCGGTGTAGAGCTGCACCAGGTCGGCGCCGGCCGCGATCTTCGATTGCGCGTCGGCACCGCTCAGCACGCCGCCGACGCCGATGATCGGGTAGCCCGCGCCGAGCGCCGCGCGCAGCTGCGCGATCACCCGGTTCGACGCCTGCAGCACCGGCGCGCCGCTCAGGCCGCCGGCCTCTTCGCCATGCGGCAGGTGCTTCACCGCATCGCGCGCGATCGTCGTGTTGGTCGCGATCACGCCGTCGATCGCGTTCTTCTTCAACGTGGCGGCGATCACGCCGACCTGCGCGTCGTCGAGGTCGGGTGCGATCTTCACGAACACCGGCACGCTGCGCCCGTGCTGCTGCGCCAGCTGCTGCTTGCGCGCCTGCACCGCGGACAGCAGCGCATCGAGCGCCTCGTCGCTCTGCAGCGCGCGCAGGTTCTTCGTGTTCGGCGACGAGATGTTGACCGTCACGTAGTCGGCATGCGGGTACACGCCGTCCAGGCACAGCAGGTAGTCGTCGACCGCGCGCTCGATCGGCGTCGCGGCGTTCTTGCCGATGTTCAGTCCCAGCACGCCGCCCTGCGAGCGAAAGCGCGCCTGCTTCACGTTGGCGATGAAGGCGTCGAGCCCGTGGTTGTTGAAACCCAGCCGGTTGATCAGCGCGTTCGCCTGCGGCAGCCGGAACATGCGCGGCTTCGGGTTGCCCGGCTGGCCGAGCGGCGTCACGGTGCCGACCTCGATGAAGCCGAACCCCATCGCGGCCAGCCCGTCGATGCAGCGGCCGTTCTTGTCGAGCCCGGCGGCCAGGCCGATGCGGTTCGGGAAGCGGATGCCCGCCAGCGTGACCGGATCGTCGACCCGCGGCTGCGCGACCGCGCAGATCAGCGGCGTGCGCTGGAGGCGCGCCAGCGCGCCGAGCGTCAGGTCGTGCGCCTGCTCGGGGTCGAGGCCGAACAGGAACGGGCGGGTGAGGGCGTACGGAACCAGGGCCATGGAAATAGAGAGCGTGCGTCTTGGATAATCGCGGATTGTCTCAAACGCGTGCCTGCCCACGATCTGCCATGACCCAGGATGAATTGAAGGCCCTCGTCGGCCAGGCCGCGCTGGCCTACGTGCAACCCGGCAGCGTCGTCGGCGTCGGCACCGGCTCCACGGTGAACTGCTTCATCGACGCGCTGGCCGGCATCAAGGACCGCATCGTCGGCGCGGTCTCCAGCAGCGAGCGCAGCTCCGAGCGGCTGCGCGCGCACGGCATCGCGGTGCTCGACAGCAATGCGGTCGACAGCATCCCGGTCTACGTCGACGGTGCCGACGAGATCGACCACCACGGCTTCATGATCAAGGGCGGCGGCGCGGCCCTGACGCGCGAGAAGATCGTCGCCGACATCGCGAAGACCTTCGTCTGCATCGCCGACGAATCGAAGCTGGTCGACACGCTGGGCCGCTTCCCGGTGCCGGTGGAGGTGATCCCGATGGCGGCGGCGCAGATCGCGCGGCGGCTGCGCAGCCTGGGCGGCGACGCGCAACTGCGCGCCGGCGTCGTCACCGACAACGGCTGCAGCATCCTCGACGTGCGCGGCATGGCGCTGATCGATCCGCTGGCGATGGAGCGCGAGATCAACCAGTGGCCCGGCGTCGTCACCGTCGGCATCTTCGCGCGCCACCGGGCCGGCGTGTGCCTGCTGGGCACCTCGCAGGGCGTGAAGACGCTGACGTTCTGATCCACTCCCGGGTGTCTGGCGCCCCCAAAAAGGGCGTAACCTCGGGCCTGTTCCGAATCCGCTGAAAAGGACGGCCCATGGCCAAACCCAACTACTCGTTCGAAAAGCGCCAGCGCGAGCTGGCCAAGAAAAAGAAGAAGGAAGAGAAGCTGAAGGAGAAGGAGCTTCGCAAGACCAGCCCGGGTTCGGGCGAAGCCGGGCAGGGCGACGAGCCGGCCGACGGCGAGCCGCAGGAAGCCGGCGCCGGAGACCAGCCGGCGCCCTGAGCGCCGCCCCCCGCGATGGCTCGCCGCAGCAAGCCGCCGCCGACGCCGGCACCCGGCGCCTGGGCGGCAGCGCTGAAGGCCGGCTTCGAGGCCACCTCCACCCAGGTGCAGCAGATGCACCAGGCGATCGCGGACCAAGCCTTCGCGGCGGTGCAGCAGCTGCCCGTCGTCGCCGCGCCGGCCCGCTGGGTGCAACGGGTGCACGACACCGTCAGCACCGCGGTCCACGCGACGGTGCGCCAGACCGGCGCCACCGTCCTCACGCTGGCCGGTCATGCCGAGCAGCGCTTCACCGATCCGACACGCCAGCCCGGCACGCGCGAGCTGGCGCTGCGCAGTGCGCTGAACGGCGTCGCCGGCGATGCCTTGCAGGAAGCCGGCAACCCGCTGGCGGTGCGCATGGCCTTGCTGCCCGAGGGCGTGGTGCCGGGCGAGCGGGTCTGCCTGTTCATCCACGGGCTGGCCTGCGACGACAGCAGCTGGACGGTCGCGCGCCGTGATTCCGAAGGCGATTCCTACCCGGCGATGGTCGCGCGCGAGTTCGGCGCGACCCCGCTTCTCCTGCGCTACAACAGCGGGCTGTCGATCGCCGACAACGGCCGCGCGCTGTCGGCGCTGCTGGCGCAGTTCATCGCGTCGGCGCCGGGCCGCGTCGGCAGCCTCGTGCTGGTCGGCCACAGCATGGGCGGGCTGGTCGCGCGCGTGGCCTGCGAGCAGGCGGCGGCCGATGGCAGCCCGTGGCTCGAACGAGTTCCCATGCTGGTGTGCCTGGGCACGCCGCACCGGGGCGCGCCGCTGGAGCGGGCCGGGCAGGTGCTGTCGTCGGTGCTGGACGCGTCGGCGATGACGCGGCCGCTGAGCCGGCTGGCCGATGCGCGCAGCCGCGGCATCCGCGACCTGCGCGATGGCGCGGGGCCGGGCGCGGTGGCGGTGCCGATGCGGCTGGTCGTGGGGCTCGGCGACGGGCTGGTGCGGCCGAGCAGCGCGGGCGACCCGGCGCTGGCCGGCGATGTCGAGCGCGTCGAGATCGCCGGCATCGGCCACATGGCGTTGCTGAACCACCCGCGCGCCGCCGCCGCGTTGCGGTGCTGGCTGCGTGCGACCTGGCCCTGATCAGCGGGCGTCGCGGCGCACTTTGCGCGCAACGAAGCGACCCGGGTCGATCGCGTCGAGCAGGCTGCGTTCCAGCGGCGCCGGCGCGCCGGTGATCGCCGAGGCCAGCGCGCCGGCCCCGAGCGCCGACCAGGTGATGCCGCGCGACCCCAGCGCGGTGAACACGAACAGGCCCGGCACGCGCGGCACGAAGCGGACCTGGTCGATCGGCCGCGCGATGGCGGCCTGCAGGTCGGGCACCGCGCCGACGACCGGCAAGCGGTCGCCCGCGACCCAGCGCCATGCGGTGCGGCCCTGCAGCGCGCCCGCCGCGACCGGCGCGGCCTGGCCGGTCAGCCGCTGGTATTGCGCGAGGTTGAGGGCATGGTCGGTCTCTCGCACATCGGGCGCCATGTCGCCGGCGGCGCTGGTGGCGCCGAACACCGCGTGGCCGCCAATCGACGGCAGCAGGTAGCCTGCGCCGGCCACCGGGACGCGCGGCAGCGCCCAGCCGGCGTCGGCGGGGGCGAAGCTCAGCTGCCCGCGTACCGCGTCGACGGTCCACGCGGGGTGGCCGAGCAGCCGCAGCGCGTCGCCGGCGTTGGCGAGCACGAGGACCGGCGCACGGGCGATCGTCGCGCCTTGCGCATCGCGCAGCTGCCAGTCGCCGCCGCTGCCGCTGCCGTCGTCTGCATCGGCCCGGTGGATCGACTCGACCCGCAGCCCGCCGCGCCAGCGCACCCGCTCGCCGCCCTGCGCGATGAACCAGCGCACCAGCGCCTCGGGCCGCACCCAGCCGCCCTGCGGGTAGAACCAGGCCGGCTGGTGCAAGGCCAGGCCGGCGAGGTGTGCGGCCGCATCGGCATCGAGCGCCTGCACGTAGTCGGCCGGCAACCCGACCCGATCGATCACCGCCCGCATCGCGGCCGCGTCGGGCAGCGCGGTCTCGAGCCGCAGCAGGCCGTCGAGCGCACCGGGCACGCCGTCGCGCAGCGCGCCGGCGAGCACGCGGGCGATCTCCAGCGCCGCGGCGCGGTTGAAGCGCGCATGCGTGCCGTCCTGCGCATTGACGATGCCGTGGAACAGCCCGGCCGGGTTGCCCGACGCCTCTTGCGCCGGCTGCGCGTGCCGGTCGATCAGCTCGCACTGCCAGCCCTGTGCGGCGAGCGCGGCGGCGGTGGCGCTGCCGGCCAGCCCGGCGCCGACGATGATCGCGCGGTGCTGCATTGACGTGGACGGGGAGGCGGCGCGGGCCGGCGCGCGCCGCGGCACGAAGGCCGGCGCGTAGCGGGCGATCGTGATGTCGCGCTTGCCGCCACGCCCCGGCACCCGTTCGACCGCGAAGCCGGCCGTCACCAGCCCGTCGCGCACCGCCCGCGCGGCGCTCCAGGTGGCCGCCGTCGCGCCCGGCGCGGCAAGCCGCCCCAGGGTCTTCAGCAGCCGGCTGTCCCAGGCGTCGGGGTTGCGCGCGGGCGCGAAACCGTCCAGATAGAACGCATCGACCTCGGCCACCAGCTCGGGCAGCCACGCGCGCGCGTCGCCCAGCGCCAGCAGCAGCTGCACCCGGCCGCCGTCGAACGACAGGCGGTGCAGGTTCGGCGTCAGCGGCGGCCACGCGGCTTCGAGCTGGCGCGCGAGCGCGGCCCATGGCGGCTCGCGCGGGACCTGCCGCAGGTCGTCGCGCCGCAGCGGGTTCAGTTCGGTCGAGATGAACTGCAGCGTGTCGCAGCGCTGCGGGTCGCGCTGCCAGGCATCCCAGGTGGCGAGGAAGTTGTTGCCCAGGCCGAAGCCGGTCTCCAGCACGACGAAGCGCGGGCGCCGCTGCCAGCGTTGCGGCAGCTGGTTGCCGCCGAGGAACACATGCAGGGCCTGTTGCGCCGCGCCGGCGAGCGGGTGGTAGACGTCGCCATGGCGCGGCGAGAACGGCAGCCCCTGCGGCGACCAGCCGAGCTCCGCCGGGACGATCGGGTGCGTGTTCATGCGGCGCGGCGCGACAGCCAGTCCAGCAGGCGCTCGCGCGCGTCGGTCAGGCCGCGGTAGGCCAGCACCGCCGGGCTCATCGTCGACAGCGCATCGTGCACCTGGCCGGCCTGCGCCGGGTCGGCCAGCGCCTGGGCCAGCGGCGCCACGCCGACGCGGATCGTGAACACCGCCTGGTGCGCGCCGGCCACCGGAATGAAGGTCTGGTGCTCGGTGCGGAAGAAGGCGCGCGACGCGAGCTCGTCGGCGGTGGCGGTCGGCGGCCACGGCGCCGGGTCGACGCGGTCGGGGTGGGCGTGCAGCCGCGGATGGCGCGTGATCGTCCAGACGAAGCGCTCCCAGCGATCGGCCTGCGTGACGAGCCGCGCGAGGTGGTCGCTGGCGTTGACGAGCAACTGGTTGTCGGCGACCGGCGCGTGCACCTCGGCGAAATGCCGGCCGACCTTGTCTTCGGGCGCCCAGTTCGACGGCAGGCAGACCGCGAGCCACGGGATGCGGGCGCTGTCGCCGTCGATGACCGCGAAGTCTTCGGCGAAGGCCAGGCTCAGCAGCGCCGGCAGCCGCCACGGGCCGGGCAGGGCGTGCAGGCAGGGGCCGATCCCGGGCACCGGGTCGGCTTCGGGCGTCGGTTCATCACCCTGCAGCGACCACCCCAGCCACCGCGCATGCCAGCGGCCATCGCTGCCGCGTTGCCAGGCGGCCGGATGCTCTGCCGCCGCGTGCTCGCACAGGGCCTGCAAGGCCGCAGCGGCCTCGAAGCCGGGCGCGGCGAGCAAGGCCTGTTTCGCGAAATCCCGCAGCACCTCCAGCTTTTCGCTCAGCGTCGGATCGCCGGGCCGCGATGGCGTCAGCTGCGCCTGCCCGGGCGCGAGCCGGCGCAGGCCGGGTTGCATCCGGAACGGCGCGGTGATGGCGGTGAAGTCGAAGCCGGCGGCAGGGCTCATGGTCACGGACGGTAGCAAAAAGGGCACCCGAAGGTGCCCTTTGCGGGGGGAGCGGGGCTCGCGCGATCAGACGCGCTTGCGGTACTCGTGCGTGCGGGTGTCGATTTCGATCTTGTCGCCGGTTTCGACGAACAGCGGCACCGAGATCTCGAAGCCGGTGGCCAGCTTCGCCGGCTTCAGCACCTTGCCCGAGGTGTCGCCCTTGACGGCCGGCTCGGTGTAGGTGATCTCGCGCACCAGGCTGGTCGGCAGTTCGACCGAGATGGCCTTGCCGTCGTAGAACACCACTTCGACCGGCATCGCGTCTTCGAGGTACTGCACCGCGTCGCCCATGTTCTCGGCCTCGACCTCGAACTGGTTGTACTCGGCGTCCATGAACGCGTACATCGGGTCGGCAAAGTAGGAGTAGGTGCACTCCTTCTTGTCGAGGATGATCTGGTCCATCTTGTCGTCGGCCTTGAAGACGACTTCGGTGCCCGAGTTGTTCAAGAGGCTCTTGAGCTTCATGCGCACGGTGGCGGCGTTGCGGCCACCGCGGCTGTATTCGGTTTTCAGCACGACCATCGGGTTCTTGTCGTGCATGATCACGTTGCCTGCGCGAATTTCCTGTGCGATTTTCATAACGGTTTCCGTGGGGCGGTGTATCGATCGATCGGGCCGTGGCTGATCGGTCCTGTGTAGCGCGCACCGGAATCGATCCACCCAGAACGCGCAAAGCCGGCGATTTTATAGCGATTCGGCGACGAAGGACAGCAACTGGCTGGCAAGGTCGGTCTGGGCGAGCAGCGCTTTGCGCCAAATCAGGCACTGCGCCTGCCAGGACGAGCGGTCCGGGCCCGTGGTCGGTGGTGCCTGCAGGCCGTTCCAGGCGCGCCAGGCGGCGCGGATGTCCGGTGACGCGTCGAAGCGATCGAGGAAGGCCTGCAGCTTCAGTTCGTGCACCCCGTCGTGCTGCGGGTAGATCTGCCAGATGAACGGCCGGCCGGCCCAGAGCGCGCGGACCAGCGAATCCTCGCCGCGCACGAAATTCAGGTCGCAGGCCCACAGCAGCCGGTCGAACTCGGGCTGCGTGAGATAGGGCAGCGATTGCACCCGAACGGAAGCCGGCAGTGCCGGCAACGCCGGCGCGGTGCCGGGCACCAGCAGCAGCGTGCGCGCGTGGCCTGCGTGGTCCAGGCAAGCCAGCAAGGCCTCGATCGACGGCACCCGGTAGCAGAACAGGCTGGCCAGTTGCTCGCCCGGCTGCGGCGCGATCCGGTGGGCCGCGAGCCACGCGCCGCGGTCGAAGGCCTCGCGCTGCGCCACCAGGCCCGGCTCGCGCAGCAGCCCGCCGGTGGCCGCCGTGAAGCCGGGGTAGAAGAACCACTTGCTGAAGCCGCGCGCCGGCCCGTGCATCTGCGGCGAGCGCAGGCGGTGGCTGCGCTCGACATAGCCTTCGGCGCTCAGGTATTCGAGGTTGATCCACACCGGCTTGCGCGGCGCTTCGGCCGCTTTTTCGGCGATGCGCACCAGCACCGCCGGCGGCAGCTCGCAGCCGAAGGCCTCGATCACCACGTCGCCGATCGGACGCGTGTCGTCTTCGACCCCGGGCCAGGCGTGCACGTCGACGCCGGCCGCGCCGCCCGGCGCCATCCACGCAAGCGCACGCGCATCGTCGACCCACAGCCGCACCCGTTCGCCGCGCGCGGCCAGGTCGGCGGCGAGGCGCCAGCACACGCCGATGTCGCCGAAGTTGTCGACGACGCGGCAAAAGAGATCCCATTGCAGCTGCGGCATGCGCGGCATTATCGGCAGCGGCACAATCACCGGCGATGAACGAGACGACGTCGTTGCCCGAAGAAGAACCCGCAGCCCCCGGATCGCCCGCCGATGCCGGTCGCGAGCGCCTGCTCGCCGAGGTGCTGGCGCTGCCCGGCCTGCCGGGCGTCTACCGCTACTTCGACGCGCAGGACAGCGTGCTGTACGTCGGCAAGGCGCGCGACCTGAAGAAGCGCGTCTCGAGCTACTTCCAGAAGAACCATGGCGGCACGCGCATCGGCCACATGGTGAGCAAGATCGTGCGGATGGAGACGACGGTCGTGCGCTCGGAAGCCGAGGCGCTGCTGCTCGAGAACAACCTGATCAAGACGCTCAACCCGCGCTACAACATCCTGTTCCGCGACGACAAGAGCTACCCCTACCTGAAGATCGTCTCGCACGAATTCCCGCGCATGGCGTACTTCCGCGGCGCGGTCGACCGCCGGCACCGCTACTTCGGACCGTACCCGAGCGCCTGGGCGGTGAAGGAATCGATCCAGCTGCTGCAGAAGGTGTTCCACCTGCGCACCTGCGAAGACACCGTCTTCAACAACCGCACGCGGCCCTGCCTGCTGTACCAGATCAAGCGCTGCTCCGGTCCGTGCGTCGACTACATCGCCGCCGACGACTATGCGCGCGACGTGGCGAACGCCGAGCGCTTCCTGCTGGGCCAGCAGCAGGAGGTGATGGACGGGCTGCAGGCGCAGATGATGGCGCACGCCGAGGCGCTGCAGTTCGAGCAGGCGGCCGAGATCCGCAACCAGCTCGGCGCGTTGTCGAAGGTGCTGCACCAGCAGTCGGTCGAGGACAACACCGGCGTGTCGACGAAGGATGCCGACATCCTCGCGGTGAAGGTGCAGGGCGGGCGTGCCTGCGTGAACCTCGCGATGGTGCGCGGCGGGCGGCACCTGGGCGACCGGCCGTACTTCCCGGCGCATGTCGAGGACGCCACCGAGATCGCGGCCGATGCGGCGGAAGGCGAGGCCGCCGACGCCGCGGCGCGTGCATCGCCCGAGGTGCAGGTGCTGGAGGCCTTCATCGCGCAGCACTACCTCGACAGCGAGGTGCCGCCGCTGCTGGTGCTGAGCCATCCGGTCGGCAAGGCGCTGATCGATGCGCTGACCGAGCACAGCGGCACCCGGGTGACCGCGCAGCACCAGCCGCGCGACGCGCGCCGGGCGTGGCTGGACATGTGCATCCAGGGCGCGCAGCTGAAGCTCGCGCGGCTGCTGTCGGAAGAAGGCTCGCAGCAGGCGCGCACGCGCGCGCTGGTCGAGGCGCTGGACCTGTCGCCGGAGAACCTCGACACCTTCCGCATCGAATGTTTCGACATCAGCCACACCGCAGGCGAATCGACGCAGGCCTCGTGCGTGGTGTTCGAGACCCACAAGATGCAGAACGCGCAGTACCGCCGCTACAACATCGAGGGCGTGACCGGCGGCGACGACTACGCCGCGATGCGCCAGGTGCTGACGCGGCGCTACAGCAAGATCGCTGCGGTGCTGGCCGAGAAGGAATCGGCGGAACGGGACAGCGGCGCGCCTGCCAGCACGGTACGCATGCCCGACCTGGTGCTGGTCGACGGCGGGCGCGGCCAGGTCAGCATGGCGCGCGAGGTGTTCGAGGAGCTCGGCCTGGACCTGTCGCTGATCGTCGGCGTCGAGAAGGGCGAGGGCCGCAAGGTCGGCCTCGAGGAGCTGGTGTTCGCCGACGGCCGCCAGAAGGTCTACCTCGGCAAGGATTCGGCGGCGCTGATGCTGGTGGCGCAGATCCGCGATGAAGCGCACCGCTTCGCGATCACCGGCATGCGCGCGCGGCGCGCCAGCGTGCGCACCGGCGGCAGCCGGCTCGAAGACATACCTGGCGTGGGGCCGAAGAAACGTGCGAAACTTTTGCAGCGCTTCGGAGGCGTGCGTGGCGTGGGCCATGCGAGCGTCGACGATCTCGTCACGGTCGACGGAATTTCTAGAGAACTGGCGGAGGAGATCTATCGTGCCCTGCATTGAAACGTACCCGTCGCGCCGGGCCTGGCTGGGCGTGGCGATGCTGGCCGTGCTGGCCGTGCTGGCCGTGCTGGCCGCGTGTTCGTCGCCGCCTCCGGCCCCGACGCCGGCGCCCGCACCGGCTTCGCGGCCTGCGCCGGCCCCTGCACCGGCCGCTGCTGCACCTGCCCCCTCGGCCGGCGGCTTCGTCAAGCTGACCGCGCCGGGCCCGGTGCGCAACTGGAACGAAGTGCGGCTGCAGGCCGCGCGCCGCATGGTCGCGTCGAACCCGAACGGCACCTACATGAGCCGCCCGCCCGACATCCTGCTGGCGATCCCGGTGCTCGAGGTCGAGCTGAACTCCGACGGCAGCGTGCGCCGCATCGACGTGCTGCGCTACCCGGGCCAGGCGCCCGAGACCACGCAGATCGCGATCGACGCGATCAAGCGCGCCGCGCCGTTCGGCGATGTGTCGAAGCTGCCCAAGCCCTGGAAGTTCGTCGAGACCTTCCTGTTCGACGACGACAAGCGCTTCAAGCCGCGCACGCTGGATCCCTGAAGAACTTGGGCACAATGCCGCCCATGTTCTTCAATCTCCCGACGCTGCTGACCTGGGCGCGCATCGTTTCGATTCCGCTGGTCGTCGGGGTGTTCTACCTCGACGTCAAGGAGCCGCACCAGAACCTGATCGCGACGGTGCTGTTCATCGTCGTCGCGCTGACCGACTGGGCCGACGGCTACCTGGCGCGCCGCCTCAACATGACGTCGTCGTTCGGCGCCTTCCTCGATCCGGTGGCCGACAAGTTCCTCGTCTGCGCCGCGCTGCTGGTGCTGGTGCACCTGGGCCGGCTGCATGCGCTGATCGCGCTGGTGATCATCGGCCGCGAGATCGCGATCTCGGCGCTGCGCGAATGGATGGCGCAGATCGGCGCCTCGCGCAGCGTCGCGGTGCACATGCTCGGCAAGGTGAAGACCACCGTGCAGATGATCGCGATCCCCTTCCTGCTGTACCACGGCACGCTGTTCGGCCTGGTCGACACGCAGCTGTGGGGCACCTGGCTGATCTACGTGTCGGCGGTGCTGACGATCTGGTCGATGGTGTACTACCTGCAGAAGGCGCTGCCGGAGATCCGAGCCAAGGTGCGATGAACTCCGCCAGCGCGCGCGACCGCCTGGTGCAGGCGATGCCGCCGGTGTTCGTGCTGATCTGGAGCACCGGCTTCATCGTCGCGCGCTACGGCATGCCGCATGCGCCGCCGATTTCGTTCCTGTCGATGCGCTATGCGCTGTCGGTGCTGTGCTTCGGCGCGTGGATCGCGATCTCGCGAGCCGCCTGGCCGAGCGGCCGCGCGCAATGGCTGCACCTCGCGGTCTCGGGCGTGCTGATGCATGCCGGCTACCTGGGCGGCGTGTGGGCCGCGGTCAAGTCGGGCATGGGCGCCGGCACGATCGCGCTGCTGGTCGGCCTGCAACCGGTGCTGACGGCGGTCTGGATGAGCGTCACTGCCGGCGCATCGGCCACCGAGGGCGAGGCCCGCGTCTCGTCGCGCCAGTGGCTCGGGCTGGTGCTCGGCCTGTCGGGCCTGCTGCTGGTCGTGTGGCGCAAGCTCGGCGCCGGCGAGCTGACCGCCTGGAACCTGTCGCTCGCGGCCTTCGCGCTGCTGTGCATCACCGCCGGCACCCTCTACCAGAAGCGCTTCGTCGCCCCCTGCGACGTGCGCACCGCCAACACCGTGCAGTTGCTGGCCGCGCTGGCGGTCAGCCTGCCGGTCGCGCTGTGGGAGGCGCTGGTCGAGCACGAAGCGATCGTGTTCCATCCGCACCTGATCGGCGCGATGGCCTGGTCGGTGATCGGCCTCACGCTGGGCGGCAGTTCGCTGCTGTACCTGCTGATCCAGCGCGGCGCCGCCACGCGGGTCACGAGCCTGCTCTACCTGGTGCCGCCGACCACCGCGCTGATGGCCTGGCTGCTGTTCGGCGAATCGATCACGCCGACGATGGTGCTGGGCATGGCGCTCACCGCCGTCGGCGTGGCGCTGGTGGTGCGCTCGCCGGCCCCGGCAGCTGCGGCGGCGCCAGCCACGGCGGTGTCGCCAAGGCCTGAATGAGCTGCTGCTGAAGCAGGCGCACGCGGCGCGGCACGCTGCTGTTCGGCGCGCGCGGTGGCAGCACCCAGTGCACGTCGGCATCGAGCATCGCGTAACGCGGCAGCACCTGCTGCAGGCGGCCGCTGCGCAGGTGCTCGTGAACATCCCACAGCGAACGCAGCATCAGCCCGTGGCCGGCCAGTGCCCAGTCGCGCACGACCTCGCCACTGTTGCTGGCCAGCGGCCCGTTCACCCGCATCGTCACCGCGGCGCCGCGCGGCGACAGGTCCTGCAGGCGCCAGGCGGCGGGCTGGTCGTCGTTCTCGCTGACGACCAGGCAGGCGTGCTGCGCGAGGTCTTCGAGCGACAGCGGCACGCCGGCACGCTGCAGGTAGGCCGGCGCGCCGACGATGATCCGCCGGTTCGATGCCAGCCGGCGCGTGACGACGTTCGGATCCCGCGGCGCCCACAGCCACACCGCGGCATCGAAGCCGGCGGCCCGCAGGTCGGGCAGCTGTTCGCGCAGGTGGAGCTGCACCTGCACCTGCGGGTAGGCCGCATGGAACTGCGCCAGCAGCGGCCCGAGCCAGGCGTGGCCGAAGCCGAACGAGCTGCACAGCCGGATCAGGCCGCGCGGCTCGTCGTGGCGCTCGGTCAGCTGCGCCTGCAGCTGCTCGAAGCCCTGCAGCAGCGGCCGCGCCTGTGCCAGGAAGGCCTCGCCGTGCGGCGTGAGCTGCAGCCGGCGCGTGCTGCGGTGGAACAGCCGCAGCCCGAGCCGCGACTCCAGCGCCGCCAGCCGCTTCGACACCGCCGGCGGCGCCAGGTCGAGCTGGCGCGCCGCGGCGGCCAGGCTGCCCAGCTCGGCCGCGCTGCTGACCAGCAGCAGGTCGGAGCGCTCGATCATTGATGCCTCCAGGGAACGAATGGGTTTCCGGATTATTGCTTGATGACCCCGGGCGACCGCACCAGAATGCGCCGCATGTTCGAAGCATTCGAGAGCCGGCGGTTCGCCGTCGATGGGGCCGCGATCCATGCGCGGGTGGGCGGGCAGGGCTCGCCGCTGTTGCTGCTGCACGGCCATCCGCAGACGCATGCGATGTGGCATCGCGTGGTGCCGCAGCTCGCGCAGCGGTTCCGCGTCGTCGCGATGGACCTGCGCGGGTATGGCGATTCGTCGCGGCCCGCGCCCGACGACGCGCATGCGATGCACAGCAAGCGCGCGATGGCGCGCGATGCGGCCGATGTGATGGCGCAACTCGGCCACACGCGCTTCGCGGTGTGCGCGCACGATCGCGGCGCGCGCGTGGCGCACCGGCTGGCGCTCGATCACCCGCAAGCAGTGTCGCGGCTGCTGTTGCTCGACATCGCGCCGACGCTCGCGATGTACGAAGGCACGACCGATGCGTTCGCACGCGCCTATTGGCACTGGTTCACGCTGATCCAGCCGGCGCCGCTGCCGGAGCGGATGATCGGCCACGACCCGGTGTTCTACCTGCGCAGCGTGATGGGGCGGCGCCATGCCGGGCTGGCCGCGTTCGATGCGGCGGCGCTCGCCGAATACGAACGCTGCATCGCGCTGCCGGGCAGCGTGGCGTCGATCTGCGAAGACTACCGGGCCTCGGCCACCATCGACCTCGACCATGACCGCGCCGACCGCGCGGCGGGGCGCTGCGTCGAGGCACCGCTGCGCGTGCTGTGGGCCGAGCATGGCGCCGTCGGGCGCTGCTTCGACGTGCTTGCGCTGTGGCGCGCCGCCGCCCGCGAGGTGAGCGGCCGGGCCGTGCCCTGCGGTCACTACATCGCCGAAGAATTGCCCGAGCTGCTGCTCGCCGAGATGGACGATTTCCTGAAGGACTGAACGATGAACGCCCCCCAGAAAACCACCCACCGCATCGCCGTCATCGCCGGCGACGGCATCGGCAAGGAGACCGTGCCCGAGGGGCTGCGCGTGCTCGAGGCGGTGGCCGGCCGCTTCGGCATCGGGCTGCAGTTCGACCATTTCGATTTCGCGAGCTGGGACTGGTACGAGCGCCACGGCCAGATGCTGCCGGACGACTGGAAGGAGCAGATCGGCGGCCACGATGCGATCTTCTTCGGCGCGGTCGGCTGGCCCGAGAAGATCCCCGACCACGTCTCGCTGTGGGGCTCGCTGCTGAAGTTCCGCCGCGAGTTCGACCAGTACGTGAACCTGCGGCCGGCGCGCCTGATGCCCGGCATCCGCTCGCCGCTGGTGGGCCGCGACGGCCGGCCGCGCGCGCCCGGCGAGATCGACATGATGATCGTGCGCGAGAACACCGAGGGCGAGTACTCCAGCATCGGCGGGCGCATGTACGAAGGCAGCGAGCGCGAGATCGTGATCCAGGAGACGGTGATGTCGCGCGTCGGCGTCGACCGGGTGCTGAAGTTCGCGTTCGACCTGGCGCAATCGCGGCCGCGCCGCAAGCTGACCTCGGCCACCAAGTCGAACGGCATCTCGATCACGATGCCCTACTGGGACGAGCGCGTCGAGGCGATGGCCCGTGCCTATCCCGGCGTGGCGGTCGATCGCTTCCACATCGACATCCTGACCGCGCACTTCGTGCAGCGGCCCGAGGTGTTCGACGTGGTGGTCGCGAGCAACCTGTTCGGCGACATCCTGTCCGACCTCGGGCCGGCCTGCACCGGCACCATCGGCATCGCGCCGTCGGCCAACCTGAACCCGGCGGGCACGCACCCGTCGCTGTTCGAGCCGGTGCACGGCTCGGCACCCGACATCGCCGGGCGTGGCATCGCGAACCCGATCGGGCAGATCTGGTCAGGCGCGATGATGCTCGACCACCTGGGCCACCGCGACGCGCACGATGCGGTGCTGCGTGCGATCGTGACGGTGCTCGAGCCGTCGTCCGGTGCGCCGCGCACCCCCGACCTGGGTGGTTCGGCCCGCACCGCCGACCTGGGCCGCGCAATCGCCGAAAGCATGTGACGCCACATGACAGGCCGGGTGGCCGACACGGCTGCAACCCGCGCCGAATATGACGCGGACAGCCTATTGTCAAGCGAGGAAGCACGCTCGCGGAGGCTGCCTTCGGATGCAGCTGATTACGCATAGAATCCGCTTCCGCGCTTGACACTGTGGGTGCCTGAGGCTGTAATCGTTCGAGCCGATGGCCCCATACCGCGCGGCCCGGATCCAGGCTCCACACCCATCCAGATTCTTTTCAAGACACCTTTTTTTGAGGGGGTACCTTCGTGAACAAATCCGAACTGATTGAGCACATCGCCAAGCAGGCCGACATCTCCAAAGCAGCAGCGACGCGCGCGCTCGAAGCTCTGATCGGCGGCGTGAAATCCACGCTGAAGAAAAACAACAGCGTGTCGCTCGTTGGCTTCGGCACCTTCAGCGTCAGCAAGCGTGCCGCACGTGCCGGCCGCAACCCGCGCACTGGCGCCACCATCAAGATCAAGGCCGCCAAGGTGCCGAAGTTCCGTCCGGGCAAGGCCCTGAAAGACGCGGTCAACTGAAGACCGCGGGCGACCGGAAGCATCCGGGTGCTTAGCTCAGTTGGTAGAGCGGCGCCCTTACAAGGCGTAGGTCGGGGGTTCGAGCCCCTCAGCACCCACCACGGAACACCGTTGCGCAAACGCTAGAATCCGCGCCGTGTCCACCCCCCAAAGGCGAACCCAGGTTCGCCTTTGTTGCATTTGAAGCAGCGCCGTCCGGCTGCACAGCGATCACCGTTCGAGGCCATCGATGTTTGAATTTGTTCGCACGCACAACCGCCTGTTCCAGTTCCTGCTGCTGATACTGGTCGTCCCCGCCTTCGTGCTGACCGGGGCTTACCAGGGCTATCGGTCGATGGCCGGCAGCGGTGGTGTCGCCAGCGTCGACGGTCACAAGATCACACAAGTCGAGTGGGATGCCGCGCAACGCGAGCAGGTCGATCGCATCCGCCGCCAGGCCCCGAACGTCGATGTCCGCATGTTCGACACGCCGGCGATGCGCCTGCAGACGCTGGACAACCTGGTGCGCGAACGCGTGCTGCAGGCCGCGGCCGCGAAGGCCAACTTCATCGCCACGCCCGATCGCGTGCTGAACGTCTACATGAACGATCCGCAGTTCGCGCAGTTCCGCGGCGCCGGTGGTGGCTTCGACAAAGAGGCGCTGACGGTCGCACTGTCGGCCCAGGGCATGACGGTGGCGGGCTTCGAGCAGACGCTGCGCCAGCAGCTGGAGATGCGCCAGGTGATGTTCGGCATCGGCGGCACGGTGTTCGCGCCGGCCGCGGCGGCGTCGAGCGCGATCGACGCGATGTTCCAGCAGCGCGAGTTCCAGCAACAGCGCTTCGACACCAAGGACTACCTCGCGAAGGTGTCGCCGACCGATGCCGAGATCCAGGCCTACTACAAGGACCCGGCGAATGCCTCGCAGTTCATGTCGCCGGAGCAGGCCAGCATCGAGTACGTGGTGCTCGACGTCGATGCGATCAAGAAGACGCTGACGGTGCCCGAAGACAAGCTGCGCGAGTACTACAAGGAAAACGAGAAGCGCTTTGCCGTCGCCGAGGAGCGCCGTGCGAGCCACATCCTGATCAAGGCCGACAAGTCGGCGCCCGCCGCCGAGCGTGCGCAGGCCAAGGCGAAGGCCGAGGCCCTGCTGGCCGAGGTCAAGAAGAACCCGGCGAGTTTCGCCGACGTGGCCCGCAAGAATTCGCAGGACACCGGCTCGGCGGTGAACGGTGGCGACCTCGACTTCTTCGGCCGCGGCGCGATGGTCAAGCCGTTCGAGGATGCGGCGTTCGCGCTGAAGCCGGGCGGCATCAGCGGCGTGGTCGAAAGCGATTTCGGCTACCACATCATCCAGGTGACGCAGGCCCGCGGCGGCGAGACGAAGAGCTTCGAGCAGGTGCGCCCCGAGATCGAGGACGAGGTCAAGAAGCAGCTCGCGCAGGCCAAGTTCTCCGAGGCGGCGGTCGAGTTCACCAACATGGTCTACGAGCAGCCGGACAGCCTGAAGCCGGTGGCCGACAAGCTGAAGCTGACGGTGCAGACCGCGCAGGGCGTGACCCGCACGGCCGGCCCGGCGGCCAAGGGCCCGCTCGCATCGCCGAAGTTCCTCGAGGCGCTGTTCGGCAACGATGCGCTGCGCAACAAGAAGAACACCGAAGCGGTCGATGCCGGTTCGAGCCAGTTGATCTCGGGCCGCGTCGTGACCTACAGCCCGGCCGCGATGAAGCCGCTGGCCGACGTGACCGCGAGCGTGAAGGAGAAGCTGGTGGCGAAGCAAGCCGCGGCACTCGCCCGCAAGGAAGGCGAGGCCCGCCTCGCCGAGCTGCGCAAGGCACCTGAGACGGCGCTGGCCGATCCGGCGCAACTGGTGTCGCGCGCGCAATCGCGCGACCTGCCGAAGCCGCTGGTCGATGCGGTGCTGAAGGTGCCGGCCACCAAGCTGCCCGCGGTCGACGGCATCGACCTGGGCGACCAGGGCTACGTGGTCGTGAAGGTCACCAAGGTGCTGGGCCGCGATCCGGTGGCCGCCGACCCCGCGCGTTCGCAGAGCCAGTACGCGCAAGCGTGGGCGGCCGCCGAGGCGCAGGCCTACTACGTCGCGTTGAAGAGCCGCTTCAAGGTCGATGTGCACCCGGCGGCCGGTGCGGCCGAAGAAGCTGCGGCGAGCAACGCCTCCAACTGATCGAATGGCCTCTGGATGAGGCTATACTCCGAGATTCGGCGGTGGCTGTAGCTCAGTTGGTAGAGTCCAGGATTGTGATTCCTGTTGTCGTGGGTTCGAGTCCCATCAGCCACCCCAAACGAAGCCCGCTTGCAGCGGGCTTTTTCTTTATAGCGCCCGCTAACGCATGTGCGTGCCGAGTTGCCCAAATTTCCCACGGTGGGAAATGGAGGCTCGCCCGGCCTCGGGGCCGCGGCCCCCTGCGGGGCATACTTGGCGCATGAGCAGCACCGAAGAACGCGCCGTTGCGCGTCGCCGGACGGATGTCTAGCCGTCGCCTGTTTGTGGGCCTCATGGCCGACGATCACATGCGCGATGCAGTGGAAGCATTGCGGTCGACGTGGACATGGCCTCCCGGCGCGCGCACGGTGCCGCGGCAGAACCTTCACCTGACGCTGCACTTCCTAGGTGAGGTCGACGTGATCGACGAAGCGAGCCTGGTCGAGGCGCTGGCGTCTGTGCCGGTGCCCGAGCTGCAGCTCTCGATGCGATCGAGCGCGATCTGGCACGATGGCGTCGTGGTGCTGTTGGCCGAGGGCACGCCAGCGCTGGACGACCTGCGGCGCGACACCGGTGCTGCGGTGGCGGCTGCCGGTCTGGAGAGCGACCCGCGATGGACGCCGCACATGACGCTGGCCAGGCATGCAGGCATGGCGCAGGCGCCGGCCGCAGTCGATCCGATCGTCTGGGCACCGCGCGCCGTGTCTCTGGTCTGGTCGCGCCGTGACGCTGCGGGCTACGAGGTGGTGCGGGAGTGGCCGGCGCCCGCTGGCTGAGGAGGAGTTGGCGTCCGCGAGGCTCACTGACCGTGGGCTTCGGACGGAGGTCGTCATGTCCCTCCGGCCTGCGACGGGCATGGTGTTACAGCGCTCCGCGCTTCACTTCCTTCGACCGGTCGTACACACGTGCCGTGGTTGCCGGGTTCGCATGCAGATCTGGCAGCACCCCGTGCGCCAGTTTGTAGTGCGTCGTGTAGTAGGCGCGCAAGTCGTGGAATGTGATGCGCGTCTGCAACACGCCGCCCTTCAGCGCCGCGGCCATCAGTCGCGACCAGGCTGACTTGAATCCGCGTTCTGTATGAGGATTGCCATCGCGATTGGGAAACACGGCGCCGACATCGGCGTCGAGAGCGAGGCCCCGTAGCCTTTCGAAAAGGTCTGCAAGACGCTCGCTGATGCCGACGGCCTCGATGGTCACCCGTCCTCGTTGCTTCGCGCGTTTCAGGCGCACCACGTCGGCCTCGACATCGGTCCAGTGCAACTGCCTGAACTCGATGCGTCGATTGCCGGCCAACGCGGCGTACTCTGCCATCGCCGCCAAGACCGCTGACTGGCCACCCCTAGAGCGCGCCCACTCAAGGAAGCGTGTCAGGTCGGCGGTTTCCGGTACGACGTCCCTCGGGCGCTCCTTGTTCCGGCGCACTTGCTTGCACGGGTTCACATCGATGTCTCCGCGGTTGATCGCGAGGTTCATCAGGTTCGAGAGCAGTGCCATTTCGCGATTGGCCCGGACGGGGGCTTCGACCCGCTCCACCCGCAGATAACGATTGCAATGGACCGGCTTGATCGCCGCGGGGCTGATCTTTCCAAACACCCTTAGCAGGGGGCCGCTGCTCTGTCGGTAGTCGGCGCGGGTCGCATCCGACAGTTGCTGCCAGTCGGGCGACTCCTGATACAGGCGCCACAGCTCGTCGACTGAGCCTCGATCGGAGTTCGCGCCGTTCATGTCGAGCACCTTCTGCAGTGCCTCCGCCCTGTTCGTGCCCAGGCGCTCCCAAGTTCCGTCGATCTTCAAGACTCGGTACGTGAAGGTTTTCCCGTCAGCCCAGGGTCTGGCTTCCATTCGCGGAAGCAAGCCCTTGGCGCTGACCCTGTCGCGCTTCCTGCTCATGCTCGCACCGTCCATGCCGGCTCGGCGTTACGCCCGCGACTTTGGTTCGCTGAGTGCGAACCTCCTCGAATGAGGTTGTAGTGCGAGCGATTAACGAGTGGGCGCCCGTTCGGGCGTTGTGCGACCTGCAGACCGAGGCTGCGAAGGTATCGAACCTTCGCTGCGTTCTGCCGCAGCCCCGCGCAAATCTCGTCAATTTCCAGATCTGTGAGATCCGCCAGGTGCATCGCTGCGCCGCCGAGGACGAGGTTCCAACTTTCTGAGGGAGCCTTCGTCATGCCGGGGCCACCTCCACAGTCTCGCCGGGTACCGACTCGCTCTGCGGATGTTGCCCGCTACCAGCATTTCGTCCTCGATGTCGAAGATGGCGTCCTTCAGGCTCAGCGAGAACTTCTCGCTGAGCAGGTCGCGAATCGCACGGAAGCTGCGCTTGCCGCCGTCGTCGAGCCGAGCGTGGTAGTTCTTGTTGATGTACTCCAGTGCCTTTTCCTGGAAGGCAGGGGTGCGCAGACGCGCAATGAGCAGGGCGACTTCGCTCCCGACCTCGCCGGCCAAGCAGGCTTTGCGGATCGCCGGGCAAGCTTCCAGCAGCTTCAGCCGGCCGTACACGTAGCTGCGGCTCTTGCCGAACTTCGCGGCCAGGTCGTCGGCCGTCAGGTTATCGCCGTCGATCATGGCCTGGAAGCCTTCTGCCTCCTCGATGGGGTGCACGTCGGCGCGCTGCAGGTTCTCCGCAACCTGGGCGCTGCGCGCTTCGGCGTCGGTCATCGTGCGGACCATGCAGGGAACCGTGAGCAAACCGGCCGCCACTGCCGCGCGGAGACGGCGGTGAAGAGATCCCGCCGCCGAGGCATGTGGCGTTCTTCAGCTGGACCGCCTACAGCCCGCAGGCGACCTGGGTGAGCATCGTGCGCGACTGGCTGTCCGCGGCGAAGAAGGCGCAGGCCGGCGACGACAGCGACCTGAAAACCTTCATCAACACCACGCGGGGCGAAACCTACGAGCAGGAGCTCGAGAAGACCGACGCCAGCCAGCTGGCGCTGCGTGGCAAGCACGGCCATCCGCTGCGCATCGTGCCGCGCGGTGCCGTGAAGCTCGCGATCGGCGTGGACGTGCAGGGCGACCGCTGGGAACTGGTCGTGTGGGGCTTCGGGCGCGGCGAGGAGATGTGGGTGGTGGATGACCTGGTCAGCCTGGGCCGGGCTACATGCACTTCGCCAAGGAACTGACCAACGAGTTCTACGAGCAGCTCACTGCCGAGAGCCGGATGCTCGTGAAGACCGGTCGTGGAGAGGAGCACCGCTGGCTGAAGCCCGCCGGCAAGCGCAACGAGAAGCTCGACTGCACGGTCTACGCGCTGTTCTGCGCGCAGATGCTCGGCCTGCACACGCTCAGCGACAAGCTGTGGGCGCGGCTGGAAGCCGGGCTGGAGCCGGACCTCTTTGCAGCGTCTGTAGCAATCGACACTGCGCCTGTTCAGACGCAAGCGTCATTAGCCGTGCCCTCGGCGCCACGTTCCATCACGGCCCTTCGCCCTGGGCTGTCACCCATTTCAATCGCGAGCGACGCATGGACCAACCGCCTGTGAACCTTTGCCTCTTCGATGACGTCGTGCCGGAACGTGCACAGCAGCCCGAACGCATTCGGGTCGATCACGCCGCACTCTGGCAGCAGGAAATCGCCGAGATCGTGCGAGAGCGCCTGTCGGTGAGTGAGCCCTGGGCGGGCGCAATGGCGCGCGAGATTGTCGAGGGCTTGCGCGCCAGGCTGGGCGGAGACGACATCTATGTGCCGGCGCCAGATCGACGTGCTCGAAATGCGCGCATCCGTGCGCTGTTTAATGGGCGCAACATTGATGACCTCTGTTGCCTCTTTAATTTGTCGCGATCCACCATATACGAAATATGTTCGCGCAATTGATGAAAGGGACTTGGCAGGCACTTCGCTATGAATCGTTATCTCAATCTATTGAATCTCCGTCGTCCCCCTCTTCTCCCGCCATTTCTTGATCAACATTCTCCCCGTCCGTATCGTCCTCTACTAGAGCTTCTCGCAGGGAGCCTTCCAAGTTCGAATCAGTCAAGACTTCCCACACGTCGTTATATTCGCCGTCAGTTTCAGAGTTTGAAATTACAGTTTTCTCCCAATCCTCAAGAGCGTCCACAGCAGTGCGAACCGAGTCGTCGTCATCCGCACTTTTCAAGTCATTAAGTCGCGCAACGTCTACTCTGCCCTTGTCTTTCAGCCATGAGGAGTACATGTCGGCACCGCCGCCGAAGGCAACGTCCTCCCATGTATAGTTGGAGGCGCCCACTGCAGTTGTCTCAGGATTATCCATCTCTCGATTTAGATGTCGATATGCGACATATGCGTGGTGACCATCGGATATGAATCGACGGGTCCGGCCATTTGGTCTACTTGGGCGGGGATTGACTGCAAACACATACTCTTCTTCGAATCTATCATTAGTTAGGGATTCAATTTTATTATCAACTATGCCTTGATTGACTATGACTTGTGTAGGATGTGGCTGAGTTGTTTTTGTTCCAACAATATTCACCCTCTGAACCACGCTAGATGACCTACTTGAATTTTTTCCAAAAAGCTGGTCGATGCTCGCTCGCTGGGCAAGCATTCGTGGCGAAGCGTCAATCCATGAATACTTTGTTGCGTTGGGACTGCTCCTTGGCGGCTTGTCTGCCTTTAGCGATAGCGAATTGCCCGGTGTGCGGTCTGATGCAAGCAAACCGCTTTTCCTCTGACGTTCTTTTCCATTCATACGGGAATCCTTGCTTTTGGCCTTCGGAATATCAATCAGTGAAATGCTGAGATAGCGACTCCAAAAAACTGAGGCCTTGCCACAGAGCGTGCATCCGGCAGCAGTCATGCGATTGCTTGCATGACGGTGGACAAAGGCCGAGAAGTCAGTCTGGAATATTGTCCGGACTCTCCCCTGCAATCCGGACGGTGATTCTTCGACGATGACGACATGCACAACGCACCCGTCATCGCATGAGCGCAACTCCCTGGTACAGCATCCACCGCCGGCCGCTAGCATCCGCGCAGTCGACTGCCACCGTCCCGCACGCCGAGATCTGGATCTACGGCGATATCGGTGAATCCTGGTACGGCGACAGCATAGCTGCCAAGGACTTCGTTCAGACCGTCGCGGCGCTTGACGCCGAGATGATCACCGTCCGGCTGAACAGCTACGGCGGCTCCGTCAGCGACGGCATCGCGATCTACAACGCACTGAAACGCCACCCGGCCACCATCACGGTGTCGGTCGATGGCATCGCCGCATCGATTGCCAGCCTGATCGCGATGGCCGGCGACCGCATCGAGATCGCTGAGAACGCGATGCTGATGATCCATGCGCCTTGGGGCAGCATGGCCGGCAACGCCGTCGAACTGCGCGAGTACGCCGACATGCTCGACAAGTGGTCGCAGGCGATGGCCGCCAGCTACGCGAGCAAGACCGGCCGCAGCCTCGACGAGGTGATGGCCTGGCTGACCGACGGCAAGGACCACTGGTTCAGCGCCGGTCAGGCCGTCGACGAGAGGCTCGCCGACGCCACCACTGCGGCGTTGCCAATCAGCGCGAGCGCAAGTCGCTTCGTCTGGGCCGGTCCTCGCGGCGCTGCTCCGCCCATTGCGTTAGCCGCATCCGCTTCTCGCTCCACCGCCTCTTCGCTCCCTTCGCCTACGTCCATTCAGGAGACCGCTTTGCCGACCGCACACAACACGACCCAGCCCACCCCGCAACCGAACACTCCGATGCCTGCCGATGCAGCCGCCCACCAGGAGGCGGTGCAGGCCGCGGTGCGCGCCGAGAACCAGCGCCAAGCGTCGATCCGCGCCGCATTCCAGCCGTACATGAACGACACCAACACGCCGACCGTGCTGACCGCCGCGCTTGCCGACCTGAATTGCACGGTGGTCCAGGCCAAGGCCCGCCTGCTGGATGCGATGGCGCGTGGCGCCGAGCCCGTCACCGGCGGCTACTTGGTCACCGTCGAAGACGAGACCGACAAGCGCCGGGTCGCGATGGCCGCTGCGCTGGAGATCCGCGCCGGCCTCGCCAAGAACGACACCAGCAACCCGTGGCGTGGCCACAGCCTGACCGAGATGGCACGGGCCTCGCTGCAGGCACACGGCGTCAAGCACGCCGGCACCGACCGGATGAGCCTGATCGCGCTGGCCTTCACGCACGGCTCGGGCGACTTCCCGCTGCTGCTGGCGAACGTCGCGCAGAAGGCGATGCTCAAGGGCTACGACGAGGCCGACGAAACCTTCCAGCTGTGGACCACCAAGGGAACGCTGCCGGACTTCAAGCCGATGCAGATGGTCGACATCGGCAGCTTCCCAGCGCTGCGCCAGGTGCCCGAAGGCGGCGAGTACAAGTACATCACCATCGGCGAGCGCGCCGAGACCCGCGTGCTGGGCACGTATGGCGAGATCTTCAAGATCACGCGCCAGGCGGTGATCAATGACGACCTGGACGCCTTCACCCGCATTCCGCGCAAGATGGGGCGCGCCGCGATTCGCACGATCGGCAACTTGGCCTATGCGGTGCTGACCGGCAACGCCCCAATGGCCGACGGCAAGACGCTGTTCCATGTGGATCACGGCAACCTGGCTGACGCGTCGCCCATCACCACCGCGGCGGTGGACGCGATGCGTGTTGCGATGGCACGCCAGAAGGACATCGGTGTCGGCGAGAAGAGCGGCGGCGCGCTGAACATCCGCCTCGCCAAGCTGCTGGTGCCGGTGTCGCTGCAGGGCACGGCCAATGTGGTCCGCGACAGCGAGTACGAGGTCGGTGCTAACAGCAAGAACAACACGGTCCCGAACAGCGTGCGCGGCACGTTTGAAGTGATCTCCGACGCGCGCCTGGACGACAGCTCGCCGACGCGCTGGTACGGCGCAGCCGACCAGGGCATGCACGACGTGGTGACGGTCGACTACCTGGACGGCAACGAGGCCCCGACGATGGAGCAGCAGCAGGGCTGGAGCGTCGACGGCGTCGAGTTCAAGGTGCGGATCGACGCGAGCGCGAAGGCGCTGGACTGGAAGACGCTGCAGCGCAACGGCTGATCGAGCTGAACAACCACCCTCAGAGGAACCCACCATGAAGAACTCCGTTCAACTCGGCCGCTCGCTCACCTTTGCTCCGGCTGCGGCCGTCCCAACCGGCGGCGTGCTGCGCCTCGGTGCACGCATCGCCATCGCCGTCAGTGCGGTGGCCGCGAACGCACCCGGCGCATTCGCCACCGAGGGTGTCTATCGGCTCCCGAAGCTTGCCGCTGATGCGATCGGCGTCGGCGACGCGGTGCGCTGGGACCACCTGCAAGGCGTCATCACGACGGCGACAGTCGGTGCCGGCAACGCGGTGATCGCCTCGGCCGGCTACGCCTTCTCTGCTGCGGCCGCTGGCGACGCCTTCGTCGACGTCAAGATCAACGCCTGAGGCGCTGCAGATGCTGGACGACCTCCTGATGCGCAAGCTGCCGACGCTGTACGCGCGGCTGGGCCGCGACGCGCAGTACACGCCGGCCGGCGGCGATGCGCAGCCGGTGCGGGTGCTGCTCGACGAACCGGGCAGCACCGGCCTGGACAACATGCAGATGCGCACCGAGCCGACGATCCGCATGCAGGCGGCCGATGCACCGGGCGGCGTGCAGCGCGGCGACCGCTTCGTCATCGCCGGCAAGACCTGGGCGGCGCGCGAGGCCGGTGTGCCGGTGCTCGACGGTGCCGAGCTGCAGGTCGAGCTGAAGGCGGTGCAGGTATGACGGCCGAACCCAACAGCACCCATGAGCGCATCCTGCAGCGCGTCGACCAGGCGCTGAAGGCCGCCGCCACCGACGCGGCAACCCGTGTGCACCGCGGCCGGGTCGATGCCTTCTCGGCCGACGAGATCCCCGCGATCAACGTCCGCCGCTCCACCGGCCAGGCCGACGCCTTTGCGCAGGCGGTTCAGCGCGGCCTGATGGAGTTCGAGCTGGACCTGCACGTGCGCGGCGACGACTGGGAGACGGCCGCTGACCGGCTGCACCTGCAGGCGCATCGCGTGATCGCCGTGGATGCCGAGCTGAACACCCTCGGGCGGGGCCTGCGCTGCGTGCGCACCGAGCCGCGCGCCGAAGGCGGCGACGAGGTCATCGGCCGGCTGACCGCGACCTACCAGGTGCAGGCGCTGACCCGGGCCGGCGACCTCGCGCTGGTCACCTGAAGCACCGAGCCCTGAAGCACAGAACCCCCTCCAACACCTACAAGACGACCACTCATGATCAGTTTCGGAACCGGCAAGATGATCACGGTCCCCACATCGGACTCGCTCGGCACGACGTTGGACACGCCGACGCCCGTGCGTTGGGGCACGCTGCAAGACGTGACCGTCGACATCGATGTCGACATCAAGACCCTTTATGGCTCCAAGCGCTTCCCGATCTCGGTCGGGCAGGGCAAGGGCAAGATCGAGATCAAGGCGAAGTACGCGGAGATCAACGGCGCGATCCTCGGCGACCTGCAGTTCGGCAAGACCCCGCAGGCGGGCGTGCGCGCCGCGGTCATCGACTTCGCGGTGACGGTGCCGAAGAGCGAAGGCGCGAACCCGGCCGCCCAGCAGGTGATCGTCGAGCCGCCGCGCGATGGCGTCTTCGTGACGGACCTCGGCCTGGTCGATGCCACGACGGGTGAATCGCTGCGGCGCGTCGCCCCGGTCGACGGCCAAGCGCCTGGTGCCGGCCAGTACACCATCTCCGACGGCACTTACCGCGTCGCGCCGTCGACGCAGGAGCGCACGCTGCTGGTGAGCTACGAGTACCGCGCCACCGCCGCGAAGGGCCAGATCTTCCAGCTCACGAACGACGTGATGGGGCCGACGCCGTCGTTCACGCTGCTGCTGCAGAACAGCTTCGACGGCAAGAACCTGGTGATGAAGCTCAACCGGGTGGTCAGCAGCAAGCTCAGCCTGCCGTTCAAGAACGACGACTACGCGGTCTACGACTTCAACGCGCAGGCCTTCGCCGACGCGGCCGACCAGATCGGCTACCTCAGCCTGTTCTGAAGCTTCCTGCTCTGAACCCGCCCAACGGACTCCACACCATGAACGACACCATCATCCTCGGCGAACAGACCATCGAGGTCGCGCCGATCCCGCTCGGGCGGCTCAAGAAGCTGCTGCCAGCCTTCAACCGTGCGGGTCTGGCCTTCAAGAGCGGCCGCCTCGACGAAGTCGTCTTCGACGACATCGTGCTGGTGCTCAGTGCCGGCACCGGCAAGTCGATCGAGGAAGTCGAAGCGATGCCGGCCACGATCGAGCAGCTCAGCGTCGCGCTGGAGGTGGTCGCGAAGGTCGCCGGGCTGGAGACCAAGGTGAATGCACTGGGGGAAGGGGCGGCGTCCCTGGCCGCGCTGCCGGGGACGCCTGGGGTGACCCCTGGAACGACCTCTATGCCTGGCTGATCACCGCGACCGGCTGGACCTGGAAGTACATCGACGACCAGGTCACGCTGCCGCAGGTTGCCACGCTCGCCGCGTTCTGGCGCCACACCCCGCCGGCCGCGCTGCAGCTGCGCCGCATTGCACTGGCGATCGGCATCAAGCCGGAGCAGACCGCGGCACCGACCGCCTCTGATCCCGAGCAGGCGATGCAGCAAGCCCGCAGCGCCGGATTGTCGATCGCGCACGGCCGACCCGATGACCCGCTGCTGTCCTTCCTCGACCTCTGACACCGAGACCTCTTCATCCACATGACCGATCCCCGCGCCAGAGTCGTCGTTGACGGCGATGTCACCCCGCTGCGCCAGCCGCCGCGGCGCCGAAGGGCAGGTCGTGCTGATGCGCGCGCTCAACGCGCTGCAGGGCGCGTTCTACGTCGAGCTGGCCGAGCGGCGCGCGAAGGACGAAGCCTTCGTCTATGGATGGCTGCTGAACCGTGTGGAGATCACTGCCGCGGTGGAAGGGCGAGCCTGATGGACCCGATCAGCACCGCCTTCGCGCTCGCGCAGTTCGTGCCGAGCATCCTGAAGTGGATCACCGGCAGCGACCAGGCCGAGCAGGCCGCCACGGCCGTGATTGGCATCGCCAAGCAGGTCACCGGCAAGGACAGCAGCCAAGGCGCGCTGAGCGCGATCCAGACCGATCCTGCCGCGCTGCTGGCCTTCCGCCAAGCCGTGATCGCCGCCGAGGCCGACCTCGACAGGGCCTTCCTCGCCGACCGCCAGGACGCGCGCAAGCGCGACGTGCAGCTCGTCCAACTCGGTCGCACGACGAAGCGCGCGGACCTGATGATCGTCGGCGACGTGGTGGGCATGCTTGCGTGCCTGTCGGCGATGGTCTACGTGACCTGGCTCGGCGTGACCAAGGGCGGCGACGTGAACCCGCTGATCATGGCGCTCAACGGCCCGTTGGGCATGCTGACCCAGCAGTTCGCCAACGGTCTGCGCGACGCTCACCAGTTCGAGTTCGGATCGAGCCGCGGTTCGGCCGAAAAGACGGAGCTGCTGGCGCGTGCGCCGGCAGTCAAGTAGGGATGGAGATGCGCCAGTGCAGACGTTTGGACGCGACCGGCGGTGATCTTGGTCTCGGATGTTTCAAGGCGGAAATGGGAGCATGCAGGCCCATAGAATCCGCGCCGCCGGCCGCCTCTCCTCCTCCCAAACCTCGCGGCTGGCTTTCCTCGGCGCCAGCCCTCGCGGGTTGGCGCCGATTTCTGTGGCGCCATCACCCGTTGAAGGCGGGCCGGCGAGCCGCCGCGAGTGGTTCAGTAGCTGCGACTCCATTCCGGTCTGTTGTGAAGGATCACCGGCGCCATCCCGTCGCGCAGGTAGAGCCTCGTCGTCATCCGGTCGATGGCCTCCGAGTTCGACTGGTACGCCTGCAGCCACGCAGTGGGCTCGGATGCCGCCCCAAAGCGATCCTCCAGGAGCTCCCGCGAGATCAACGCCTGAACCATCACGTTCCCGACGTTGACCGCGAAGCGGACTGTTCCATTGCCGAGATCGACGCGCGGGGTATTGATCGACACCCGGGTATTCACAAACCTCACGGACACCTCCCAACCGACGTATCGGGCTGTGCTGCCCGCTTGTCCGGGATTGTGTCCGTGATCTCAGTGCCGCAAGAACGTTTTGCGTAGACCTGTGCAGACGCCTGCACGGATGAAAAAAGACAGGGCGACCGCCGGTGTGTTGGAGCACCCCGGCGGACGCCAGAACCACAGATGTGACCTGTGAGACCAGCCAAGGCCCTGCCACCTTCCGGAGGCGGGGCGCAGTGTACCCACACCCTTACTGGAGCCTCATGGCCAACCCCATCATTCCCTGGATCGGCGGCAAGCGACGCCTGGCCGATCTGCTGATTCCGCGCTTCCCTGCGCACAAGTGCTACGTCGAGGTCTTCGCGGGCGGCGCCGCGCTGTACTTCCTTCGTCCGCCGGCGGACGTGGAGGTCATCAACGACATCAACGGCGAGCTGGTGAACCTGTACCGCGTGGTGAAGCACCACCTCGAGGAGTTCGTGCGCCAGTTCAAATGGGCGCTGTCCAGCCGCGAGGTGTTCAAGTGGATCCAGGACACGCCCGCGGAGACGCTGACCGACGTGCAGCGCGCCGCTCGCTTCTACTACCTGCAGCACCAGTGCTTCGGCGGCAAGGTGCAGGGGCAGACCTGGGGCACCGCGACCACCGCGCCCCCGGTGAACCTGCTGCGCATTGAAGAGCAACTCAGCACGGCGCACCTGCGCCTGGCCGACACCTTCGTCGAGCGGCTGCACTGGAAGGCGTGCATCGAGCGCTACGACCGGCCGCACACGTTCTTCTACCTCGACCCGCCGTACTGGCAGACGGAGGGCTATGGCGTGCCGTTCCCGTTCGAAGAGTACGAGGCGATCGCCGCGGCGTTCCGCAACCTGAAGGGCAAGGCGATGATGAGCATCAACGACCACCCGGACATCCGGCGGTGCTTCGAGGGCATGCACATGGAGTCGCTCGACATCGCGTACACGGTGGGCGGCGGCGGCAAGGCCGTCGACCGGCGCGAGCTGGTGATCTGGTCCTGGGATCCGCAGGAGGATCCGGCCGGCTTGTTCTGATGACCAGGCGTCACTGGCGTGACGTAGGTCGTGCAGACGCCTGGATTGGGGGGGCGAGGGGTGCTTGAATACTGTACAAACGTACAGTACATTCCTGCCATGGATCAGCCGTCTTTCCTGCCAACAACCTGGCTTCACCGCGTCTCGACGCGGCTGCAGGCGCAGTGGCCGACGGTGGATCCTGAGCAGCTCGACGACGTGGCCCTCGACCTTTGGCGGGATGAGCGGCTGCGCGCCATGCCGCCCGAAGACGCGGCGATCGCTTGGCTGCGCCCGATCCTGCCCGAATGACATGCTGGTCGACCTGGTCGAGATGCGGAAGCGCGGTGTGCGCCTGGATCGCGAAAGCCTGCGGCTCGTCCGGCCACATCGCGGCATGCTGAGCCTCACTGCGAGTCGACCTGGTCGAGATCCCCGCGACCGCAATCCGCCGTTGCTAGCGGGCTTGTGCGCCGAAGGCGTGATGGCCTGGGTGGTCCCCCCGCTCGACCAGGCGCGGGTGACCCACATCAGTCCGCGCGGCATGGTGATCCGCGGGCGGCAGGAGCTGCAGTCGACGCGGTCGAGCCGCAGCTCTGACTGGTTCGACCAAGCTTGGTGGATCAGGCTGGTTAATCCGACCGTGGATGCGAGGGCGCTGGCGATAGAGTTCGAGGATGTGCAACCTGTACACCTCCCCGACTGAGCAGGAAGTCTGGGACTACTGGGACGTGAGCGGACCACTTCCTCCACTGCGATTCTTCGAAGGACACCACGTCGGGCCGAAGAAGCAGGGGCAGTTCCTGCGCGCCGATCGCGCGACCGGCAGTCTGATCTACGCGGTCGGGCGGTGGCAGCTTGTGCCGACGAACTGGCCCGACATCGAGAAGTACCCCTACGCAACGAACAATGCGCGCTGGGAGAACAAGGTGCGGGTCAGCCGCACCTACAAACCTGTCTGGGAGGCCGGACAGCGCTGCGTGATCCCGGTGCGCAATTTGTACGAGCCCTGCTACGAAACAGGTTCGCACGTCCCCTGGCAGTTCGAGAACGCCGATGGCAGTCCGCTCGGCCTGGCGGGCTTGTGGAACACCTGGATCCACCAGGGCACCGGCCAGGTTGTCGACACGTACACCATGATCACCATCAACGCTGACGATCACCCAATCATGAGTCGCATGCACAAGCCGGATCCCGATGATCCGGAAAAGCGCATGGTGGCGGTGTTGGAGCCTCAGGACCAGCAGGCGTGGCTGTTCGGCTCACCGGAAGAGGCAGAGCGGGTGATTCGGCAGTGGCCTGTCGAGAAGATCAGGGCGACGCCGATGCCGAAGCGCGAGCGGGCGCAACGACAGTCCGACCCACAAGGGGATTTGTTCTAGGCAGCGGCCTGGCGGCGCACGGGACGCCACCTCTGCGGCTTCAGTGCAACGTGCGGTCCGTGGGCGGCAGGTGAATTTCGACCAGCGACGAGGCGTTCGCCGGCTTCTCCGATCCGAAGACGGCTTCGAGGACGCAGTCAGGGATGCCGAACCACAACTGTGCGGCGTCGAACTCCGCATTGGAGGGCATCTGCTCAGGAGGAAATCCAGCGCGGTCCCAGCTCTCCAGTTTGTGCGCAGCACGAGCCGCGAACGTGGGTGAGATCTCAGCGGCTTCGAACATCGCGTGAACAGCGGCGCGTGCCTGTTCGATCTGCTGGGGCGATGCGCCCGCCACGCTGATCGTGAGGTTCTCGCGAGGAAACACCGGGGTCCGGTCGCTTCCCTCGGTCATCGGTGGCAGATTCACGCCCATGAAGTGATCGGCAGCGAGTTGAGCTGGGCGAGCGCTCTGGATTGGATCCGCAGCCGCGGTCTCCCACAGATCCCATGCTTCCATCAGACTGAGCCGGGGCTCGACTTCGAATACACGCTCCCAGAAGGCCAGGCGCCACTGCCGATCGGCCGCGCCTGGATCGATTTTCGCCTGGAAGTAGCGCTCCGCCCAGGCCTCAGGGGTGCCGGAGTCCGCGACAGCGAAAGAATCCTCTGCCACAGCCTGCAGCTGCTCGATCGTCGCCTTGGGGTCCAGCTTGCTCAGCTTGGTGAACACCCGGTCGACCCAGGCGGCTTTGTTCAGGGCAGGCGACATGATCTCTCCAGTACTACGCGTTGGTCCGCTGTTCGGGCGAACTCTACGACGGGCGCCGGCGCCTGACGAGAGAGGGCATGTCTGGGCAGGGCGGTGAGGGGTTCGGGGGTAGGCTGCTCGGGTCCAAGCCATCTCAGGAGACCACAACATGGGGCAGCTCGACGATGCAAGCGATGTCGCAAAGTACCTGCACGGCGAAATCATGGCGATGAAGGCTCTGATCGCAGCCGCGGTCAAAGTCTCCATGCCGAAGCCGCTCTTCGAGCGTGCGGCACTGGAAGAACTGCAACTGCTGCGGGACGCCTTCGCGCCGAATCCGAAGGCGGCAATTCAGTTGCGAGCAGTTGAAATGACCGAGGCGTGGCTGCTAGATTTCACTGGCGGTGGGGGCGTACCTGCGGAGCGCAGCTAATTGCCGGGGGAAGCGTAGCCGCCCCTGGCCGGCATGTGTGTGACGATCACGGCGCGACAGTGCGCAGTCATCCTGACAATGATGGATCGACGGCGCTCATCACTTCGTGATACCTTGCGTTGCATGGGTCGCCGATACAACCCTCAACTCTGGGTTTTTCGCGTAAGCAGTTTATGAAGAAGGTTTGAGGTGCCCGATGCCGTTGCATATGGGCCGACGCTGAAACGGTGCGGTTTGGCTTGGACCAGCTGAGTACGACCGCCTGGCTGAACCGCTGGGAAGAACCATGGAGAAGGCGCCGAGACAGGCCAATTCGTAGTAACTGGGCTGGTCAACGGCTTGACATTGCACAATGCCATGACCAAGTCCATCATGTTCGACGCTCCGCGGGAGAATGAATTCACCCAGGGAACGGTGTTTTCATGCGCTTACGCTGAAGACTACCCGGAAACGCCCTCCTACGGCCTTGTGATCACAGCACGGTGTGATGCGGCGCAGGAAAAGACCCCGATTTTTAGCTATATACCTGTAGTGCCGCTTGATGATTGGATGCTTTGTGACGGCGCAGATATCGCGATGGACCGAATCCATAATGAATGCGTGAACACTTTGCGGAACCATTTGAAGGACGCATCGCTGTCCGATTCATTGCTCGAAACTAAAGCGATCGAGGAGATTTATGAATCGCATTTCAAACCGAAAGAGGGTGAGAGAGCCTGGATCACTCGGTGCGGCAAGATTCGGGCAAGCATAGACACCTACGTCCGGAACCAGCAGCTCAGGACGCCCACAGGCTCAAGGGAAGAGCGCAGGCTGCACCTAGTCGCGAATGCCACAAAAGTTGATACTGTGGTAAAGGAGTTGTCGGGGAATCGGCTTAGCGGCTTCTATCTTCTACGTGACATGCCGTCGGTGAATGGGCAAGTGGCGAACTCCGTTGCACTGCTGCGAGAGATTCATCACATCCCGACAAGGCTTGCGCGCGAGATTGTCAGCGGCCTAGCCAAAGAGGATTGGTCCGCCCGGCACGATTCCACTGCGCGGTGCCCAAGGTTTGTCGCATCTGATGACCTTGCAGCACCGGTCGCTAGGTTGAAGTCACCGTGGATTGAACATGTGATGCAGAACTTCACGATGCTGTTCGCGAGAATTGGGGTCACTGACAATGAGTACTCTGAAATAAAGAAATCTCTTTCGACAATTGGCTTGGGGTAAAGAATGAAATTCATTTACTTCGATGAGGGGGCCTGCGCCGAAGTGATTTCAGAGCGCGTCTTCCAGTCACCTGAATTCGAGCTAGGCAAGTTGCTCGTATCAGTCCTCCGCGGAACCACACCAAAAGCGTTGCTGACATTTCGCTGTGTTGTATTGCCTTCGTCCGAAGGTGTCTATGTACTGACTCCGGGCAAGGGGATACAAAACTACCTCGTGATCGACTTGGAGGAAGCCAGCGAACTGCTCTTGCTCGATGACAGCGGCTTGATTCTTACCGCACAGAAGACATTCCGGTTTGCAACCAAGTACTGGGCCGCACTGAAGCCCAGTGTTAATGAGCGAGTGTTGTCGAACAACAAGGCCGTCGTCTTTCCGTATCCCATCGGAATGCAAACTGCACTCAGGGTGTCCATTGACCGGAATCCTGATGAGAAGCGTAGGAATAAGCGCGATACGCAGAAGGCGTTGCTGGCTTATAGATTTTCAGATAACGAAGGAGGTGGTCTCACAGAGACTCCACGGATTACCAATTTTCGAAAAGCTTGGGAGGGTCGCGACGACGCTTATTCCCTAGCTACGCAACAGTTGCCCGAAGGAAACACTTTAAGAAGCGGGTCGAGTTCCTTGGCCGTCACCGAGCTTCGCGAGTCAAATATCCCTCGCATTGTTGAATCTGGCCTTGATGGTTGGTCGAGAGTACTAACCAACTCTCAACTGGCATTTGTCAACTCTGCCTTGACCGTTCCGCATCGAATAGAGGGACCGGCTGGCACAGGCAAGACTCTTTGTCTCGTGCTAAAAGCGCTGAAGACTCTCAAGGGCACAGCCGTTGCAGGTGAACCTCATCGCGTACTATTCATTTCTCATAGTGAGCCGACGCGTCGAACAATTGAGAATCTTTTCGCTATGAACGGGGGCGACGAGTTCCTCGAAGCTGAAATTGAACTCCTTGCAAAGCCTCAGTCAATCAAGGTGACGACACTGCAAGAACTATGTGCCAATCTTCTAAAACGCGAAATATCTGAATCCGAATTGGTTGACCGAGATGCTTACGAGTCAAAGCTCGTGCAGCGGCTGTACGCGATTGAAGGAGTGGAGCGTGCGCTTCGCGATGAGTATGAATCGCATGCTCCTTTTCTTTCGGACTCGTTTAAAAGATTCCTGTCGGAAACGGAGCATTGGGCGATTGCCGAAATGCTGCAACATGAGATAAGCGTCCAGATAAAGGGGAGGGCTGACCAAGAGCTTGGGAAGTACAAGAAGTTGGAACGCTTGAAGATTGGTCTTCCAGTCGAAAACGAAGGCGACAAGACGTTTTCTTATCTAATGTATCAGAAGTATCAAAGTGAATTGGAGGCATCCGCGCAGTTCGACACCGATGACGTGGTGCTCAGTGCAATATCACAGCTCAATACGCCGATTTGGCGCCGGCGTCGCGCTCGGGAAGGGTTCGATTCTATTTTTATAGACGAGACGCACTTGTTCAACCTGAACGAGTTGTCCTTCTTCCACCGGCTAACGAAGAGTGAATTGAGCCAGCCAATTGCTTACTCGGTAGATAGGTCGCAAGCCTTAGGTGACCGCGGTTGGACCGACCTAGCCTTTGAGGCCGCCTTCGACCCATCCGGCACGCTCGGCCAGTCGGACCCAACGCGCATCCGTTCGGTTTTCCGTTGTTCACCCGAAATCGTTGACCTTGCGTTTTCGGTGACTTCCAGCGGCGCGACGCTCTTCACCAACTTTCACAATCCCCTCACAGCATCAGTGAGTGCCTTCACTTCCGAGGAGGAGAGGAAGTCAAAGAAACCCGCATACTTGGACTTCCCTTCCGATGAGGCCATGCTCGAAGCAGCCTTCGTGCGCGCTGACGCTCTCGCGCGAGAAATGGGGGTGCTAAAGGCAGACGTCGCGGTCATCGTTTTCGGCGACGATTTGTTTGCGCGGGCACAGGAATATGCCAGAGCCGGTCGAAAACCAGTCGAGGTGGTGAAGAGTCGCGGAGACCTGGAAGCGGTCAATCGAGCCAGAAACTCTGGACGTTTTGTATTGTCTGCCCCCGAGTTTGTTGGGGGGCTAGAATTTTCAGGAGTGGTGCTGGTGGGTGTCGATGGAGGGCGCGTCCCTCCTAATGGCTCGGGGTTGGAGTTCGAGCCGAGCCAGAACTTTCTTAACTACGCCGCACATCAGCGTCTTTACGTCGCAATCACACGCGCGCGGTTCCGTGTCGAAATTCTTGGAAACAAGGCGCGCGGGGTAAGCGATATTCTACGAAGTGGCATTGCTGCAGGACTGCTTGAATGTGGGCCACGAGATGGGTAGCAGGCGTACGGCACAGCGAACTTTGAGTGCCCGCCATCGGCCGTTTGTGCTCCGAAGGAGCCCCTTCCAGTAGAGAACGGTGTGGTACCAGTGCCGCTCGCACATCGCTTGCACTGCGCATCGCGGCAACTCGCCAGAGGCCGCCGAGCGGCCTTCGATAAGCTTGAGGAGGAGTCAATGCCCTACGACAAGACGATCATTTTCAATATCGAAAAATATTCAGGAAAAGGCAAGGCGTTGTTCCCCGGAAAGCCCGCCGATCTTCTTGCTGGCGCGGGCTTAACGGAGGGAGAGATTCATGCCTTCGAGGGGATAAGGAAATCCTGTAATAGTAAAGAAATACGTATTCGTGCAAAGTATCCGGAAGGTGGGGTCTTTATCATCTCTGTCACGGATAGTACCAGTCAAATAAGGGACGCATTTTGCGAAGCTACCTCGAGTTCCAGAATATATTTATGCGGGCATGGGCACGAAGGGCTCGGGGGAGGGGATAGTAAAATGTTTGCCGGTTGGGAGGTCGAGGAACTGATAGATCAGTTGCGCAAAGTTTATGGAATGAAGTCCGCGGGGCGGATAGTTTTGGCTGGTTGCTATAGTAAGAATTTTGCAAGAGAATTCCACAGGAGGCTGGGTAGTGGCCTCGATGGAATTCGATGTGAGGTTGCCGGTTATAGTGTCTTAAGAATTACGATTCGGCCGAGTTCAACAGGGAAAGCGAGGCCAGACACTGGGAAAACCGCAGTTGTTACGGAGGAGAATGGCGAGCGCATTGATCGATATTTGCGCGTTCCGAAGCAAAAGGGTTCCCTTGAAACGAAGATCAACCCCAATCTACTGCATCTCTCACCTAAATCTGTTTTTAGCTGGGATGGGGATGACCAGAAGGAGCGGTTTGGTTGAGGATTGAACTGCTGTGCGTCGCGTTGATCCGTTAATGTTCGTCAACGTGGCAACGATGCGCGTCGTCGAGATGTAACTCCGCCGTCGCACATCGCTAGACTGATGCTCATGGACAAGCTAACCACTCTCATTCCCGACGTTGAAGTTCTCCTCAAACTCGCACCGGAGGAACTGGCCTCGACTGTGCTGCGCCTGGCTGCACAACGTGTTCAGAACGGGTCCATTCATGCGACGAGCATTGCAAGCGACCTGGAGAGCCGCTACGGCGAGCACATACCGTATCCGGACAACCGCCGCGCAGAGGCACTCTTGGCCCTTGCCGAAGCATGGAACTGGCTCGTCATTCAGGGCTTGCTTATCCCTAGCATGGACTCCAACGGGTCCAACGGATGGCTGCGGCTGAGCCGCCGTGCTCGTGAGCTTCTGGACGAAACCGCGTTCAAAACCTATGCTGGCAGCCTTGAGTTTCCAAAGGCGTTGCTGCACCCGTCAATTCGCGAAGAAGTCTGGCTGGACATCGTGCGCGGCGATCCTGGCACGGCCGTGTTCAAGGCCTTCCGTGCGGTGGAGGTCGCTGTCCGCGCGGCCGGCAAGTACCCGGACACGGATATCGGCATGCCTCTGATGCGCAAGGCTTTCGACCCCAAAAATGGCCCGCTTAGCGACATGAGTCAGCCGGAGGGCGAGCGCGAATCGCGGGCGCACTTGTTCGCAGGTGCAATCGGCTCATTCAAGAACCCGATCTCGCATCGCGAAGTCACCATCGAAGATATCCGCGTGGCTCAAGAGCTGGTCATGCTGGCGAGCCATTTGCTGCGCATCGTGGACGGCCGGGCCAAGAGCCAGTGAGCATGCCCGCATGCAATTGCGGTCGCGTCACAGCGTCGGACCGAGCGCGGGATGCAGTCCTGCGGGGCCATGATTGGACTTTGACGCCGCGAAGCTGACGTTTGCCAGTACCGGCTCCTGGCCGATTGTTGACCACCAGAGGTGCCGCTGGCTGGGCAGTTTGGTGGGAAGGGCGCCGCTGTACATGAGCGGTGTAGCGACACGGAGGGGCAAAGTATTTCCCGCGTTTGCGCTGCGCGCCCGCGCCAACACACGCTTCTTGCCGAAGATTGTGATTCCTGTTGTCGTGGGTTCGAGTCCCATCAGCCACCCCATCAAATAGCTAGGAACGACGGGCACTTCAGTGCCCGTCGTCGTTTTGCGGATGCCTGGCCGTCGCCTGTTTGTGGGTCTCATGGCCGACGACCACATGCGCGATGCGGTCGACGCGATGCAGTCGCCGTGGAGATGGCCGCTCACAGCGACTGGCACCGGGGATCCCACCTTTTGTCGACTCCAGTCAGGTCCGCCTTGACCTCTCCCGACTCCGTGAAACGCCAGGCGCAATAGCCGTACTGAAACCATTGCAAGAACGAAATCTTGCGCATCGATCTCAATTCCTCTCGACCATGGTGCCAGTGGGGAGGAAGGACCGCAAAGAACAGATCGTTCGCGATGCGCTTTGCCCGAATGCTTGAAGAAATGAGGGCGTGCCTGAGTGACCCTCGTGGCCAGATCGGGTCTGCATCTGGATGCGTGAAGAAATATCGAATGCCCTGCAGTGCCTGACCAAAATTGAGGGCAAAGTGCTTTGCGTATTCCTCGAGAAATCTATGCATTCGGCCCTCTGATTGGTTGGCAAACAGTCATGCCCGGAAGGTGCTTCGAATATCCGTCGCGAGAATCTCCGGTTGCTCCAGCGCGGCAAAGTGTCCGCCCGCAGTGCCCTCGTTGAAATGCACGACGCTCGCGTACCGTCGTTCGATCCAGCGACGTGACTTGCGCACGTGCTCGTTCGGCAACATCGTGAAGCCGCTGGGCACGGAGATGGGGCCGGCCGGCTGGCCCCCCGCGGGGCCGCCAGCGCGCGCCATTTCCCAATACAGGCGCGCCGATGATGCCGCGGAATTCGTCAGCCAGTACATCATCACCTCATCGAGGATCTCATCCTTGGAGAAGGTCGCTTCGGCGTCGCCTGGCGTGCCGCCGGTGTCCTGGAACATCGCGTAGATCCAGGCGGCCAGGCCGGCGGGGGAATCGGCGAGCGCGTAGCCGATCGTCTGCGGCCGCGTCGATTGCACCTTCGCGTAGCCCGAGAGCCGATCCCAGAAATGGCCCGCGCTCTTGAGCATCTCTTTTTCTTCGGGCGTGGCCGCCGCCGCCTCGTCGGGCGTCGTCATGAACATCGCGAAGTTCAGGTGCATGCCGACCAGCCCCGCCGGCTTCTTCCGGGCGATGGCGTCGCAGACGCCTGCACCGATGTCGCCGCCCTGCATGCCCCAGCGCGTGCCGTAGCCGAGGCGCGACATCAACTCGATCCAGGCGTCGGCGATGCGCGGAAGGCCCCACCCCGGCGCGGTCGGCTTGCCCGAGAAGCCGAAGCCGGGCATCGCCGGCGCGATGACGTGGAAGGCCTGCGCACCCGGTGCGCCATGCGCCGCGGGAGCGGTCAGCGGGCCGATCAGCTTCTGGAATTCGAGCACCGAACCGGGCCAGCCGTGGCACATCAGCAGTGGCAGGGCGTCCGGGTCGGACGACCTCGCATGCAGGAAGTGGATGTCGAGACCCTCGATGCGAGCCACGAACTGCCCGAAGCCATCGAGCAGGCGCTCGACTCGGCGCCAGTCGTAAGCCGTGCGCCAGTGGTCGCAGAGCGCGCGCAGGCGCGCGAGCGGCACGCCTTGCGACACGTCCTGGACGGTCTCGCCTTCCGGAAAGCGGGTACGGGCCAGGCGCGCACGCAGGTCGTCGAGTTGCTCCTGCGGAACGGCGATCGTGTAGCGGCGAATGTCGTGAGCGGTGGCTCCGTCGACTGCGACAACATGTTCCATGATGGTTCCCTGAATCGATGACAGCGCGATCCTAGGCATCCGGCGATGCCGTCGATAGCCACGCGGCCTGGACGATTCGTTCCGCCTGTGGAACGATTCCAGGCATGGAACTCTCCGACTTGCGCATCTTCGCCCGGGTAGTCGACTCCGGATCGTTGTCGTCCGCGGCACGCTTCACCGGGCTGCCGAAGTCGTCGATCAGCCGTGCGTTGACGCGGCTGGAGGGCGACGTCGGTGCCGCGCTGCTCGATCGCAGCGGTCGTCGCATCCGGCTGACCGATGCGGGCAACGTGCTGCACCCGCATGCCGTGAGGATGCTCAACGCCGCCGCCGAGGCGCAGGCTTCGCTGGACGACCTCTGCGAAGTCCCGAAGGGCACCCTCAAGGTGAATGTACCGTTCGCGTTCGCGGCCGGCCTGCTGTCGCCGATGCTGGCCGACTTCCTCAAGCGGCACCCGCAGCTGCAGGTGGTGCTCGATGTCGACAACCGACGCATCGACCTGGCGTCCGAAGAGGCGGATCTGGCGATCCGTATCGGCGCGTTGCCCGACTCCGAGCTCGTGGCGCGGCGCCTGGCGAGCATGGCGTTGTGGACGTGCGCGAGCCCGGCCTACCTCAAGGAGCGCGGCCAGCCCGCGCACCCCCGCGATCTGGACGGTCATCGGCTGGTCTCGCGCGTCAACCAGTTGGCGCACTGGCGCTACACCGCGCCGACGGGCGAGCCGATCGACATTGCCGTCGCGCCGCGCACGGTCATTCCCGACGTCGCGGCGCTGCTGCCCATCCTGGCGAATGGCTGCGGGATCGGGCGCTTGCCGGACTTTCTCGCGGCACCCGCCGTCCGCCGCGGCGAACTGGTGCGACTGCTGCCCGACTTCAGGTCAGAGGTGGTCGACGTCCACGCGGTCTACACGAGTCGCAAGACGCTGGCGGCCAAGTCGCGCGCCTTCATCGATGCCGTCGCAAGATATCTCGATGCGGAACAGGCCAACTGGCGATGAAGCTTCATGGCGACACGGGACCAAATCGCTGGAAACAACGGGCACTTCAACACGTTGTGAAAAGCAAGTTGCCAAGCCTCACCGATGGCTGGCAACGCGCAAGCTGCGCGTCTCGATAATTCGAGCATCCCCAGCCAATGGCAAGCGCCGTGCACCCGATGAGAAATACAAGGAATGTCCGGAAGCTGATGGCCTTGGTGGCGCTGTGCGCCAACAGCGTGTTCGTCGCGGGCTGCGGTGGTGGCACCGATGAGGCCGCGCAGCAGGGCAGCCCGGCACCGGCGCCCGCTGCTTCACCCGCGCCAGCACCCGCACCCGCACCGACGGTGTCCGCGCAATTCACCGCGTCCACCGCCGAGATCCCGAACCCCGAGCGCGGCTTCTACCGCTGGGCCTGGTCGAACCTGGACCAGTTCAGCAAGGCCGACGGTGCCGACGCGTACACGAACGGCTTTCGCGTGCTCTACGCGATGGTGCGGCTCGACGCCTACAAGGACGCCGCGCTGCCCACCAGCTTGCTCGACGGCCTGCGCACCGGCTTCGCCAACGCACGGCAATCGGGCGTGAAGCTCATCCCGCGCTTCGTCTACAACTACCCGGACGGCGAGACCGAATACCGCAATGCCACCGATGCATCGCTCAGCCGCGTGCTCGCCCACATCGCCCAGCTCAAGCCGGTGCTGCAGGAGAACGCCGACGTCATCGCCTACCTGCAGGCCGGCTTCATCGGGGCCTGGGGCGAGTGGCACACCTCGTCGAACGGCCTGACCAGCGCGACCAGCCGCACGAGCATCCGCGATGCCTTGCTCGATGCACTGCCTCGGGAGCAGTTCGTCCAGTTCCGCTACCCGCCGTACGTGATGGAGTGGTTCGCGACGCCGCCGACGGAAGCGACCGCCTTCGACGGATCGGCCGGATCGCGTTCAGGTGTGCACAACGACTGCTTCCTCGCCAGCGCAACCGACGTCGGCACCTACAGCGACAACGCCGCGACGAGGCAGCAGCAGCGCAGCTACACGATGGCCCTCGCCAAGGTGACGCCGTTCGGCGGCGAGACCTGCAACCCGGCCGACGACGCCGGCGCGCAGCCGCGGACCAGTTGCGCGGACATCCTCGCCGAAGGCAGGCAGTTCTCGCTGACCTACCTGAACAACGACTACTACACCGAAGCCTTCCATGCCCGCTGGAAACAGGACGGCTGCTATGACGAGGTCAAGCGCCTGATGGGCTACCGGCTCGAGTTCGTCTCGGCCGAACACGCCGCCAGCGTCACGGCCGGTGCCCCGTGGTCGGCGCGGTTCACGGTGCGCAACGTCGGCTGGGCCCGGCCGTTCAAGGCCCGTCCGGTCAGCCTGCTGCTGAAGCACCGAAGCACCGGCAATGTCGTGACGCTCGCGACGTCCGTCGATCCCCGGACCTGGACCGCGGGCAACACCTTCACCCACGCGCTGTCGCTGACCGTCCCGGCGGGCACGCCAGCCGGCGAACACGACGTCTACATCGCGCTGCCCGATGGCGCGGGGCAGCTCGGCAGCGACGCACGCTATGCGGTGCGGCCGGCCAATGCCGACAATGCGGGCAGCCGGCAGGCCTGGGATGCGTCGCTGGGGGCTTTCCGACTGGGCACCACGCTGACGGTGAAATAGGGTACCGGGTGGGCGCGCTCAACGCCCCACCAGGTTCGCCACCACCAGCACCAGCTCGGTCACGTCGAACGGCTTGGCCAGGTGGGCCTGGTAGCCGGCGAGGAGCGATTTCTTGCGGTCATCGGCGCGCGCGAACGCCGTCAAGGCGAGTGCCGGAATGCGGTCGTTGCGCGTCTCGCCGGCACGCAGCGAGCGCATGAACTGGTAGCCGTCCATCGCCGGCATCCCGATGTCGCTGACGATGACGGCGGGGCGGCTCTGCTGCAGCGCCGCCAGCGCGTCGTGCGCCGACGCGAAGACCGTCACTTGCGCGCCCTGGTCCTCGAACACGCGCCGCAGCAGCTCGCGTGCATCGGCCTCGTCGTCGAGGATGAACGCATGCACGCCGCCGAGCCGGGGCAGCGCCTGCGCATCTGCCGGTGCCGGCTGCGCGGCCGGCGGCTCGCACTGCGCCGCTTCGGCTTCCAGCTGCACATGGGCCATCGGCAGGTCGACCACGAAGCTCGCCCCTTGGCCTTCGCCGGCGCTGGCGGCCCTGATCGTGCCGCCGTGCAGTTCCACCAGCTGCCGGCAGATCGCGAGCCCGAGCCCCAGGCCGCCGAAGGCCCGCGTGGTCGAGCTGTCGTTCTGCGAGAAGCGGTCGAACACCTGCGGCAGGAAGTTCGCCGGAATGCCGATGCCGGTGTCGCTGACGGTCAATTCCACCCGCGACCCGACCCGCTGGACGTCGATCTGCACCTGGCCGCCGTCGGGCGTGAACTTGATGGCGTTGGTGAGCAGGTTCCACACCACCTGCTGCAGGCGGCCGCTGTCGCCGAGCACGGTCGATGCGGCCGGGTCCAGCCGCGCAGCGAGGCGCAGGTTCTTGGCCTCCGCCGCGGGCCGGGCCGAATCGACGGCCGCCTGCACCACGTCCAGCAGCGGGATCGGCTGCGCATCGAGCCGGATCTTGCCGGCCATGATCCGGCTCAGGTCGAGCAGGTCGTCGATCAGCTTGACCTGCGCGCGGGCGTTGCGCTCGATCACGTCGACGGCGCGTTCCAGGTCGACCGGCTTGCCGCTGCTGCCGGCCCGGCGCAGCACCTGCGTCCAGCCGAGGATGGCGCTGAGCGGCGTGCGCAGTTCGTGCGACAGCGTCGCGAGGAACTCGTCCTTCATGCGGGTCGCCCGCTGGGCTTCCATGCGGGCGCCGCGTTCGGCCTGCAGCAGTTCGTCGCGCTGCCGGCCGGCCGCCTCTGCGGCCTCGGCCTGCCGACGCTCGGTCAGGTCGCGCGTCAGCTTCGCGAAGCCGATCAGCCGGCCGTCGTCGTCGCGCAGCGCGGTGATGGTGACGTTGGCCCAGAACATCGATCCGTCCCGGCGCACCCGCCATCCTTCGTCGACGAAGCTTCCCTTCTCGGTGGCCACCAGCAGCTCGTGGTCGGGCCAGCCGCTCGCGCGCGCCTCGTCGGGGTAGAAGACCGAGAAGTGCTTGCCGACGATCTGCGCGGCGGTATAGCCCTTGATGCGTTCGGCGCCGACGTTCCAGGTCGCGACCATGCCGTTGGCATCGAGCATGAAGATGGCGTAGTCGGCCACACCCTCGACCAGCAGGCGGAACCGCTCCTCGCTGCGGCGCAGGGCTTCCTCGTGGCCGCGGCGCTGCGTGAGGTCGCGCGTGACCTTGGCGAAGCCGATCAGCCGGCCGTCGGGCGTGCGCATCGCGGTGATGACGACGTTGGCCCAGAACTGCGAGCCGTCCTTGCGGACGCGCCAGCCTTCGTCCTCGAACGAGCCGTCGGCGGCCGCCACTTCGAGTTCATGGGCGGGCAGGCCGCGCGCGAGGGCCTCTGCCGGATAGAAGCGCGAGAAGTGCTCGCCGATGATCTCGTGCGCGCGGTAGCCCTTGAAGCGCTCCGCGCCGGCGTTCCAGGTGACCACCCGGCCCTCGGGGCTCAGCATGAAGATGGCGTAGTCGCGGACGCTCTCGACGAGCAACCGGAAACGTTCTTCGCTGTGATGGTCAGGGTCCGCAGGCGGGTCGGCGGTCATCCCGCAACCCTAGCACAGCGATCGAGTGCCGCGCCGTTCGGGCAGTTGCTGAGTCGGTCGACCTTGTTCCTTCACGCGCCGGCCAGCCGCTGGACGATTCCGCCGTTGTCGGCGCAGATGCGGCGGAAGGCCGCGCTGATGCGCGTGTCGTCGGCGGCCACCGGTGCGCGCAGACCAGCAGGTCCGACGCAGCGTTGCGTGATCGGCGAATCGTCGGGGCCCGCGAACTTGACGATGACGTGCACCGGTTCGCCGGCCAGCCTGCGCAGCGCGGTGAACTTCGGGAACTCGCCGCCGGCCGACGCCGACCTGCAGCGGGCAGGGGATGCCGTCGAACCAGCCGTCCGCCATGCCGGCATCCATCGGCCATTCGAACGGCTCGAGGACATCGAGCGCGCAGCCGTCGGGGCAGGTCAGGTGCAGGCGAGCGATCTCGGCTGCGTCGCCATGCGCGTCGATGCGGTACAGCGGGCGCTGCCCGCGAGGTCACCGCCGGACCGGCGGCGCGCACGGCGCGCATCAGCGTCGGCCGGCTCACCTGCAGCAGCTCTCCAGCAAGCGCCCGGCCGGCATGCGCCGCCAGGTGCGCAGCGTGGAGACGAGGCGGTCGGTGATCGTCATCCTGAAACGATACTTTTCAGCTCGACAGGGTGCTTGGCACGGGGTCAATGCCGCCGAAGACGTCGTTCTGGTTGAAACGATTCATGTAACGATTACAGCAACCCGCCGTCAGTGCCTTTCCGACAGCTGGCGGATCGTCACCCGGCACCGGATCCCGAGCGCGCCGGCTTCCTTCCATTCGACCTCGCCGCCCAGTTGCTTCACCCGCTTGCGCACGCCGCCCAGCCCGAGGCCGTGCGCCCAGGCCTGCGGGTTGCGGCCGACGCCGTTGTCGGTGATGGTCAGCTCCAGCCGGTCCTGCAGCAGGTGGAACTCGATGTCGACGCGGCGTGCCTTCGCATGCGCGATCGCGTTGCTCACCAGCTCGCGCATCACGCGCGTCAGCGCCGACCATTGCACCACCGTCAGCGAGATGTCGCGGTCGAATGTCAGGTTCCAGCCGAGTTCGATGTGGGCCGCGGTCAGGCGCTGCGTCAGGTCGGCCTTCCATTCGGCGGCCGCATGCGACAGCGGATGGTTCGGCGCGGCGAGCCCGCGCGTCAGCGTCTTCAGGTCCTGCAGCGTGTGCCGCACGTACTCTTCCATCTCCGGCGACTGCGCCTTGTACATCAGCGTCAGCAGCCGGGCGCCGATGTCATCGTGCAGGTCTTGCGCGAGGCGCAGCCGCTCCTCGCTGCGGCCCTGCTCGACCGCCTTGTCGAACGCGATCGCCCGGCGCAATTGCTCGAGGATGCGCTCGGCCAGCCGCGCGTCTTCCGATGTGAAGAGCCGCCGCCCGCGGTGCGCGAAACGCAGCACCACCGAGCACGGCAGGCCGTCGCCGACGCCGGGCAGCTGCGGCACCGGCACCACCAGCGTCGAGCCGTCGCCGGCCACGCGCGCGCTGCGCGTCGCCTTCTCGACCACCACCGCCTCCATCGGTTCGAACAGCTCGCGCAGCAGCTGCATCAGCATGTCGGAGGCGCGCTCGGGATGCGTCTCGACCTCGCGCGCCATGCGGTAGAGCTTCTCGAACATGCGCTCGGTGGTCAGCACGTTGCTGCCCAGCAGCTGGTTCAGGATCCACTGCCGTGCGCCGGAGTAGATGCCCAGCGACAGGAACAGCGCCAGCGTGACCGACGCGAACTGGCCGAGCGAGAACACCGCGACGAACAGCAGGTCGAGCGAGGTCGCGATGGTGCTCACCGCCGCCAGCAGCGAGAACTCGCGCATCACCTGCTGCGACTTCGACAGGAAGGGCACCAGCAGCAGCAGCGACGCGAAGAACACGTACCAGACCGCCGGGCCGATGCTGGCCACCTGCTGCTGCACCGCCGGCATCCGGTGGCCGGCGGCGATCGCGATCGTCAGCAGCAGCCAGGTGCTGATCGCCATCACGCCGAAGCGGCGCATCACGACCGCGAACGGATGCGGTTCGCGCCGGTACGACCAGCTCAGCAGTGCGAGCGCTGCGAGCCCCAGCAGCAGCACGCCGCCCTGCGCCCACCACCACGCGCCGCGCAGCGACCCGCCGGCGCACAGCATCGCGAGCAGCAGCGCGATGCCCCAGCCGGCCCACGCGATGCGCCGCCCGCCGGCCGGCGGCTGTTGCGCGGGATAGGCGGCGTGCACCAGCGCGGCGGCCGTGAGCAGGTCGAAGGCCAGGCGCAGCGGCATGTCCCAGCGCAGGAAGCCCAGCGGCAGCCCGAGCTGCAGCGTCGACTCGACGGCCATGAACGCAAGGCTGCCGGCCTGGCACAGCGAGGCCACGGCATACAGCAGGTTGCGCATCGACGGCTTGGCCAGCAGCACCACCATCGCCACCAGGTACAGCGTCAGGCTCAGCGCCGACAGCACCCAGAACATCGTGCCGAGCCGGGTCGGCCCGCGCGGCTGCAGCGCCAGCTCGACCTGTCGGCCGCCGATGAAGAACACCCGCACCGTGCTGCCGCCCATCACCGCGGCGACCTGCTGGTGCTGGTCGAACTGCCGCTCGCGCTGTGCGTCGCTGGCGATCCAGCGCGGCGAGCGCTGCAGCGCCAGCCCATCGACGATCGCGACCTGCCCGTTGTCGTTCAGCAGGCCGACCAGCGCGCGGCCTTCGAGCGGCTTCAATGCCGCGTCGTCGGTACGCGCGAGTTCGATCTCGCCCTGCGCGCCGACGCGCCAGTCGGCCGGCAGGTGCGGTTGCGCGGCCAGCCAGCGGGCGGTCATCACCAGCGCGACGCAGCCGAGCAGCGCGGCCACCACCAGCAGGCGCAGCCGCCAGCCCATCCAGCGCGACAGCCGCTGGTCGTCGCCGAGCGCGTGGTCGATCAGCCCGGAATCGAGCGCCGAGTCGGCGTGCAGGCTCGCCGGCGGTGACGCGGGGGTGTCCATGCGTGGTCAGCCCCGGAGGGCCATGGGGACCTAGACGAGGCCCTGTTTGCTGGCCAGCACGGCGGCTTCGGCGCGGCTGGACACGTTGAGCTTCTTGTAGATCGACTTGATGTGGTCGTTGACCGTGAACCACTTGATGCCCATCAGGTTCGCGATCTCCTTGATCGTGAAGCCCTTGCTGAGGTAGGTCAGCACCTCGCTCTCGCGCGGGGTCAGGCGTTCGTGGTCGAGCGGCGCGCCGCGGCCGAGCGGCATCGGCCGGCTGCTCTGGAAGCCCGACGGCGCCGGTTCGGACAGCCCGCCCATGCCGCCCGGGCCCTGGCGGAAGTGGCCGAGCAGGCGCCGCGCGATGGCCGGCGACAGCGGCGGCTGGCCGCGCACGATCTTCTGCAGTTCTTCGACCAGCACCTCGAAGCGGTCTTCCTTCAGCAGGTAGCCGTCGGCGCCGCATTGCAGCGCGGGGAACAGGTGGTCGTCGTCGGAGTAGAGCGTGGTGACGATCTTGGTGGCCGGGTAGCGGGCCAGCTCGGCCAGCAGTTCCATGCCGTTGCCGTCGGGCAGTTCGAGGTCGACCAGGATCAGCTTGAACGGGTCGGTGGCCGCGTCGACCTTCTGGCGGTCGGGCAGGCCGATGTGGCGGCGCGCGCTCTCGAGGTCGCCGGCTTCGGTGATGGCGATCGTGTCGCTGAAGCTTTCGCGCACCACCCGGCACAGGAAGCTGCGGGCGACCGGGTTGTCTTCAACGATCAGGACCTTGATTGCCATGCCATGTGCCAGGAGCGTCTGCGACCTGCGATCGTAGCGCACTCCCCCTGCAACAGGCTGTGTCCAGCCGTGTATCGCATGGCCTGGGGCCCCCTCGGTTGAGGGGCGTTCGCAGGCGCGGCGGGCCGCCCCACGCCGCCCCGCATGCCCGAAGGCCGGTCAGTTCAGGAGCACGATCTTGCCCTGCACCTGCCGGCTGCCCATGCGGGCGAAGGCATCCGACAGCCCGCTCATCGGCAGCCTGCAGTCGATCGCCGGCTTGATCTTGCCTTGCGCATACCAGCCGGCCAGCTCGGCCAGCGCGCGGGCGTTGTGCTTCGGCTCGCGGCGGGCGAACTCGCCCCAGAACACGCCGACGATGGAGGCGCCCTTCAGCAGCGCGAGGTTCAGCGGCAGCGCCGGGATGCCGCCCTGCGCGAAGCCGATCACCAGGTAGCGGCCGCGCCAGGCGATCGAACGGAACACCGGCTCGGCGAGGTCGCCGCCGACCGGGTCGTAGACCACGTCAGGCCCCTTGCCCTGGGTCAGCGCCTTCAGCTCCTCGCGCAGCTGGCCGCGGCTGTAGTTGATGGTCTCGTCGGCACCGAGCTGCTTGCAGAAGCTGCATTTCTCGTCGGTGGATGCGGCGGCGATCACCCGCGCGCCGGCGGCCTTCGCGATCTGGATCGCCGCGCTGCCGACGCCGCCGGCCGCGCCCAGCACCAGCACCGTCTCGCCGGACTGCAGCGCCGCGCGGTCCATCAGCGCGTGGTGGGTGGTGCCGTAGGTGCACAGGAATGCCGCCGCGTCGTCGAATGCGAAGCCGGGCGGCAGCGGCATCAGCAGCGCGGCGTTCACGCAGGCATGCGTCGCGAAGCCGCCGGTGCCGGCGAACGCGGCGACCGCATCGCCGACCTTCAGGTGCGTGACGCCTTCGCCGACCGCATCGACCACGCCGGCGTATTCGGCGCCCGGCACGAAGGGCAGCGGCGGCTTGATCTGGTACTTGTTCTGGACGATCAGCAGGTCGGGGAAGTTCAGGCTCGCGGCACGGATCGCGACGCGCACCTCGCCGGCGGCCGGCTGCGGGGTCGGCAGCTCGGTCCAGGTCAGCGCTTCGGGGCCGATGGGGTTCTCGCACAACCAGGCTTGCATCGTGTCGTCTCCTTGGGTGACGCGGGGTGGGCGCCGGATGATAGGCAGGCCGGCCGCCTGCACGCGTCGCGCAGGTGACGCGTCCCTACATCCCTACAATCGCCCGATGCGCATTCTGATCGCCAACGACGACGGCTACCTCGCCCCCGGCCTTGCGGCCCTGGTGAAAGCCTGCGAAGGGCTGGGCGAGATCGACGTGGTGGCCCCGGAGCAGAACGCGAGCGGCACCTCGAACTCGCTGACGCTGCACCGGCCGCTGTCGGCCTTCACCGCGGCCAACGGCTTCCGCTACATCAACGGCACGCCGTCCGATTGTGTCCACGTCGCGCTGACCGGGCTGCTGCCGCGCAAGCCCGACCTGGTGCTGTCGGGCATCAACAACGGCGCCAACATGGGCGACGACACGCTGTATTCGGGCACCGTCGCGGCCGCGATGGAAGGCTTCCTGTTCGGCATCCCGTCGATCGCGTTCTCGCAGGTCGACAAGGGCTGGGCGCAGGTCGATGCCGCCGCGCGGCTCGCTCGCTCGCTGGTCGAGCAGATCCTCGCGAACCCGCCGGCGCCCGGCGCCTGGCTGCTCAACGTCAACATCCCGAACCGGCCCGATGCGGTCGAGCTGCCGCGCCGCATCACGCGGCTGGGCCGCCGCCATGCGAGCGAGCCGGTGATCTGCCAGCAGAACCCGCGCGGCGAACCCATCTACTGGATCGGGCCGGCCGGCGACGTGCGCGAAGCGGGCGAGGGCACCGATTTCCACGCCACCGCCAACGGCTGCGTGTCGATCACGCCGCTGCAGGTCGATCTGACCGACCATGCCCGGCTGCCCGCGTGGCGGCAGTGGTCGCAAGCGGCGGAAACATGAGCGAAGCGCCCAAGCGACCGAAGTTCCCGCTGCAACTCGATCGGCTCGCACCGCCGGCCAAGGGCCGCGAGCTGTTGCGGCCGCAGCGGCCGGTGCAGCAGGCGGCTGCTTCGGTGGCGGCTTCAACGCGCAGCGGGGCACCGACCGGACTCGGCCTCGATTCAGCCGGCGTGCGCCAGCGCATGGTCGACCGGCTGCGCAGCGGCGGCGTGCGCGACGAACTGGTGCTCGGCGCGATGAGCCGCGTGCCGCGCCACGCGTTCGTCGACAGCGCGCTGGTCAACCAGGCGTATGAAGACACCAGCCTGCCGATCGGGCTCGGGCAGACCATCTCGAAGCCGTCGGTGGTGGCCCGCATGATCGAGCTGCTGATGGCCAGCCCCGCCGCGCGCATGCGCCGCACGCTGGGCCGCACGCTCGAGATCGGCACCGGCTGCGGCTACCAGGCGGCGGTGCTCGCGCAGTTGTCGCGGCAGGTGCTGTCGGTCGAGCGGCTCAAGCCGCTGCACGACAAGGCGCGCGAGTTGCTCGCGCCGCTGCGTCTGACGGACATCAGGCTGGTGTATGGTGACGGGATGCGGGGCCACCCGCCGAACGCGCCGTACGACAGCATCATCTCGGCGGCCGGCGGCGACAACCTGCCGCAGGCCTGGCTCGATCAACTGGCCGTCGGCGGCCGCCTGGTGGCCCCGGTGCAGCGGGCCGCGGGGCAGGGCCAGGTGCTGGTGGTGGTCGACAGAACAGAGGGCGGCTACGAGCGCACGGTCCATGAGGCGGTGTTGTTCGTCCCCCTAAAATCAGGAACGGATTGATGACAGTGGCAGTGATGGCAAGCATCTCGACTCCTGCGGCAACGCGTCGCCGCCCGGCCCGGCCCCGATCGATCGCCATCGTGCTGGCGGCGCTCGTCCTCGCGGCCTGTTCGTCGCCGAAGATCAAGGCACCGGTCGAGGACCGCGGTGGTCCGCGCGCGCCGGTCGCGACGGCCGGTGCAACGCAGGGCACGCCGGGTGCAACGCCTGCGCCGCTCGGCACGCCGGAAGGCGTGAAGCCGCTGCCGGGTGCCGAGAACGCCGGCAAGCCGGGCTTCTACACGGTGAAGCCGGGCGACACGATGATCCGCGTCGGGCTCGAGACCGGCCAGAACTGGAAAGACCTGATCAAGTGGAACAACCTCGACAACCCGAACGTCATCGAGGTCGGCCAGGTGCTGCGCGTCGTGCCGCCGGGTGCGGACCCGAACGCGGTGGCGACGCGCGGCGTGACCGCCGCGAAGGTCGACGTGAAGCCGCTCGATGCGCCGCGTGCCGCGTCGGGCGCTTCGGGGGTGGCGGTCGCGTCGGCAGCCTCGACGCCGGTCGCGCTGGCGCCCGCGGCAGCGGCCACGCCGCGCGATGACGACGACGTCAACTGGCAATGGCCCGCCACCGGCCCGGTGGTGGCCGGCTTCGACGACGTGCGCAGCAAGGGCCTGTCGATCTCCGGCAAGGCCGGCGATCCGGTGCTGGCAGCTGCCGACGGGCGTGTCGTTTACGCCGGCTCGGGCCTGCGCGGCTATGGCAACCTGGTGATCCTGAAGCACAACAGCACCTTCCTGACGGCTTACGCGCACAACCAGGCGCTGCTGGTCAAGGAAGACCAGACGGTGCGCCGCGGCCAGAAGATCGCCGAGATGGGCTCTTCCGATTCCGACCGGGTGCTGCTGCATTTCGAGATCCGCAAGCTCGGCAGGCCGATCGATCCGGCCAAATTGCTGCCGCCGCGCTGAGGCGCGGTCCACCTCCTCCCGCCCGGACAACAGCATGGCCAAGAAGCGCAGCACACTGAACGGGCATGCGCTGGGCCAGGAGGCCGCGGTGAGGCCGCCGCTGCCGGCGCTGAGGATGGACAACCCGCCGCCGGTGGGGGCTGCCGACCCGACCGAGGCCACCGAACCCCCACCCGACGGCGACCCGCACGAGCAGGCCGAGGCCTCGTCCGATGACGCGCGCCCGGTGATCGAGATCGCCGCCGGCGATGGCGAGGTCGGCAACACGCTGCAGACCTACCTGCGCGACATCCGACGCGCGCCGCTGCTGACGCCGCAGGAAGAATTCGACACCGCCACCAAGGCGCGTGCCGGCGACTTCGACGCGCGCCAGCTGATGATCGAGCGCAACCTGCGGCTGGTGGTCAGCATCGCGAAGAACTACCTCGGCCGCGGCCTGCCGATGACCGACCTGATCGAGGAGGGCAACCTCGGGCTGATGCACGCGATCGGCAAGTTCGAGCCGGAGCGCGGGTTCCGCTTCTCGACCTATTCGTCGTGGTGGATCCGCCAGAGCATCGAGCGCGCGATCATGCACCAGGCCCGGCTGGTGCGGCTGCCGGTGCATGTGGTGCGCGAGCTGAACCACGTGGTGAAGGCGCGCCGCGCGCTCGAGGCCGACGGCCTGCATGGCGACGGTACCGACAAGCCGGTGCGCGTCGAAGACATCGCGCTGCGCGTCGGCCGGCCGGTGCAGGAGGTCAGCGACCTGCTGAAATTCGCCGAGCTGCCGGCCTCGCTCGACGCGCCGATCGACCGCGAGAACTCCGAATCGATGATCGACAGCGTGGCCGACGAGGGCGCGAGCGATCCGCTGTCGACGACGCTGAACCACGAGATCGACGTGCTGCTGCAGCACGGGCTCGACGAGCTGAACGAGCGCGAGCGCGAGGTGCTGTCGGGCCGCTACGGCCTGCGCGACCGCGAGCCCGAGACGCTGGAGGTGCTGGCCGAGCGGCTTGGCCTCACGCGCGAGCGCATCCGCCAGATCCAGCAGGAGGCGCTGGTCAAGCTGAAGCGCCGCATGGCGCGCAGCGGGATCGACCGGGACAGCATTTTCTAGCTCGCGGCCCGGATGCCGATCCGGGATCGCCTCTCACTTCGCCCGCGGCTCCCGGATTGGCATCCGGGCTACGGGTCGGGGACCTCGCGGTGCTGAGACAATCGCGCGATGACAGCACAAGACGAATGGCTGACGGTCGAATCCCTCGACCTCGAAGCGCAAGGCGTGGCGCACAACGCCGAAGGCAAGGTGGTGTTCATCGAGGGCGCATTGCCCGGTGAGCAGGTCCAGGTCAGCGTGGGGCGCCGCAAGAACAACTGGGAACAGGCGACGATGACGGCGCTGCGCCGCGAGAGCTCGCAGCGCGTGACGCCGGGCTGCCGGCATTTCGGCACCTGTGGCGGCTGCAAGATGCAGCACTTCCACGTCGGCGCGCAGGTCGCGACCAAGCAGCGGGCGCTCGAAGACGCGCTGTGGCACCTCGGCAAGACCAAGGCCGAGCGCGTGCTGCGGCCGATCGAGGGGCCCGCGTGGGGCTACCGCTACCGGGCGCGCCTGTCGGTGCGGCACGTTGTCAAGAAGGGCACGGTGCTGGTGGGCTTCCACGAGCGCAAGTCCAGCTACGTGGCCGACATGGACAGCTGCGAGGTGCTGCCGCGCCACCTGAGCGACCTGCTGCTGCCGCTGCGGGCGCTGATCGGCGCGATGGACCAGCGCGACCGGCTGCCGCAGATCGAGGTGGCGATCGGCAGCGAGGTCACGGCGCTGGTGCTGCGGCACCTCGAGCCGCTGAGCGACGGCGACCTGCAGCGGTTGCGCGAGTTCGCGGCGGCGAACGCCATCCAGTGGTGGCTGCAGCCCAAGGGGCCGGACACGGTGCACCTGCTCGACGAAGGCGGCCCGCCGCTCGCCTACGGGCTGCCGGAGTTCGGCATCACGATGCCGTTCAAGCCGACCGACTTCACGCAGGTCAACCACCAGATCAACCAGGTGCTGGTGTCGCGGGCGTTGAAGCTGCTCGCGGCCGGACCGGACGAGCGGGTCATCGACTGGTTCTGCGGGCTCGGCAATTTCACGCTGCCGATTGCGACGCAGGCGCGCGAGGTGCTCGGCATCGAAGGCAGCGAGTCGCTGGTCGCGCGCTCGCGCGAGAACGCGCAGGTCAACGGGTTGGCGCACAAGACCTCGTTCGTCGCGCGCAACCTGTTCGAGGTCACGCCGGCCGAGCTGGCCGGGTATGGCAATGCGCAGAAGTGGCTGGTCGATCCGCCGCGCGAAGGGGCGTTCGCACTCGCGAAGGCGCTGGCCGACCTGCACGAGAACCCGTCGGCGGCACCGGGCTATGCGCCGCCCGAGCGCATCGTCTACGTGAGCTGCAATCCGGCGACGCTCGCGCGCGATGCCGGCCTGCTGGTGCACCAGGGCGGCTACCGCTGCACGGCGGCCGGCGCGGTGAACATGTTCCCGCACACGGCGCATGTGGAGAGCATGGCGGTGTTTGAACGCGCTTGATCGCTGCGGCGCTCAAAAAGACAAAGGGGCCCGAGGGCCCCTTTCTTCATGGTCAGCGGACCCGCTTACTCGCGGTCGCCGCCGAAGATGCCGAGGATGTTCAGCAGGCTGACGAAGACGTTGTAGACGTCCAGGTAGATCGCGAGCGTCGCGGTCACGTAGTTCGTCTCGCCGCCGTCGACGACGCGCTTCAGGTCGTACAGCATGAAGGCCGAGAAGATCACGACGGCCAGCGCCGACACGGTCAGTGACAGCGCCGGCATCTGCAGCCAGATGTTGGCGACGCTGGCGACGATCAGGCCGATCACGCCGACCATCAGGAACTTGCCCCAGCTGGAGATGTCGCGCTTGATCGTCGAGGCCAGCGTGGCCATCGAGATGAACACCACCGAGGTGCCGCCGAAGGCCATCATGATCAGCTGGCCGCCGTTCTTGTAGCTGCCCAGCACGCGCCCGATCGTCAGCGACAGCATCAGGCCCATGAAGAACGTGAAGGCCAGCAGCAGCACGACGCCCATCGACGAGTTCTTGGTCTTCTCGATCGCGAAGAAGAATGCGAACGAGCCGCCGAGGAACAGCACGAGGCTCATGATCGGGCTGGCACGCACCACGTCGCCGAAACCGAAGACCGTGCCGGCCCAGGCCCCGATGACCGTCGGCACCATCGAGAGTGCCAGCATCCAGTAAGTGTTGCGAAGGACCCGGTTGCGCTGTTCAGCGCTCGGAACCGAGCCGATGTAGCCGCCATAGGCCGCTTGCAGGTGGTCGTTCATGAATCCTCCAGAGAGTCGAACCACGGGTATGGACCCGGACGGCGCATTGTAGTTCCCGGTAACAACTGACATGGGAGGACATGGATCCCTGCGCGGCATTGGTTGGCACCGGCGCAGGAGTGTTCTGCGCGGACGGACCTTGGTCGGGCCGGCGCTGTCGCACTACAGTGCGGCTTTCCCAACTCCTGCCCTGCGCATGAACAGCAAACCCGTGTTGACCCTCGACGACGTGAAGCGCATCGCCGCCGCCGCCGAGGCCGAGGCCTTGAAGAACCAGTGGGCCGTGACGATCGCGATCGTCGACGACGGCGGGCACCTGCTGTGGCTGCAGCGGCTGGACGGCGCGGCGCCGATCTCGTCGCACATCGCTCCCGGCAAGGCGCGCACGGCGGCGGTCGGCCGGCGCGAGAGCAAGGTCTACGAAGACATGATCAACCAGGGCCGCAGCGCGTTCCTGAGCGCGCCGACGCTCGAAGGCATGCTCGAAGGTGGCGTGCCGATCCTGGCGCAAGGCCAGTGCGTCGGTGCGGTCGGGGTCAGCGGGGTGAAGTCGAGCGAGGACGTGCAGATCGCGAAAGCGGGGATCGCGGCGCTCTGAGTCGTGGTCGGTCGCCGTCCGGCGCTGGCAATCGTCAGGCGGCGATCTTCAGCGGGATGATGGTCCCGCCCTGTGCGGCACTGGAGGTCTCGAACACCTCGCGCGCGCAGTCTTCGCAGCGTCCGCAGCAGGTGGCGACGCCGGTTTCCAGTTGCAGCGAATCGAAGCTGTCGCACCCACCCTGGACATGCCGTTCGATGTCCCGGTCGGAAACGCGTTCGCAGACACACACGATCATCAGATGCACTCCCGGCCGCCGAGCGAGGGCCGATGGAGGCATCTTAAACAAGAACGATTCGCACTTCAAGCCTGGGGGCATCCCCGCACTGCGGGGGTGCGAGGAATCGGTCACGCGGGCTCAGGCCTCGACTTCACCCATTTGTGACTGGAGGTAGTTCTGCAGGCCGACCTTGTCGACCAGGTCGAGCTGCGTCTCCAGGAAGTCGATGTGCTCCTCGGTGTCGTCGAGGATTTCCTGCAGCAGGTCGCGCGAGACGTAGTCGCGCACCGTCTCGCAGTGGGCGATGCCGTCCTTGATGGTGGCCTGGGCGCCTTGCTCGGACTTCAGGTCGCACTGCAGGATCTCGACGGTGTCTTCGCCGACCATCAGCTTGCCCAGGTCCTGCAGGTTCGGCAGCCCGTCGAGCGTGAAGATGCGCGTCATCAGCTTGTCGGCATGCTTCATCTCGCCGATCGACTCGGCGTATTCCTTGGCGGCGAGCTTGTCGAGGCCCCAGTGCTTGAGCATCCGGTAGTGCAGGAAGTATTGGTTGATCGCGGTCAGCTCGTTCTTCAACTGCGCGTTCAGGTGTTCGATGACTTTCGGGTCGCCCTTCATGTGTGGCTCCTTCTTGTTGGGTGAGAGGTCGGATCAGCGCGCATTATCCGAGCCGATCGGCGCGCGACGAAACGCAAATCCGACTGCTGCGCTCGCGTTGCAAGCGGCAATCGCTCGCATTCGCGAGGCCCATGCGCTGCTCAGGGTCAACCCTCGAAGCTCGTCTATAATCCCGCGGTTTACCTGCAACCCGCCCGCCCCAGCGAAACCCTCGCCGTTTCCTGTCGAAAACTCCCCCAGTTTTCTCCCCGGTCCGACGCTCGAGATGAGCAGAGCTGGGCGCGCACAAACCGCAAAAAACGGAGATACGCGTGCCGCCCCAACTGCTGACAAACCCAGGACAGGCTCTGCTGGCACTCGCGGACGGAACAGTCTTTCAGGGCGTCTCGATCGGCGCGCCCGGCGAGACCATCGGCGAAGTGGTGTTCAACACCGCGCTGACCGGCTACCAGGAAATCCTGACCGACCCGAGCTACTGCCGCCAGATCGTCACGCTGACCTATCCGCACATCGGCAACTACGGTGTCAACGATGAAGACGTGGAAGCCAAACGCGTGTTCGCGGCCGGCCTGATCATCAAGGACCTGCCGCTGCTCGCGTCGAACTTCCGCCAGACGATGACGCTGTCGCAGTACCTGCAACGCGAGGGCACCGTCGCCATCGCCAACATCGACACCCGCCGCCTGACGCGCGTGCTGCGCACCCGCGGCGCGCAGAACGGCTGCATCGTCACGCTGGCCGTCGGCCAGGCCGTCACCGACCAGATCCGCAACGACGCCATCGCGAAGGCCAAGGCCGCGCCCAGCATGGCCGGCCTCGACCTCGCCAAGGTGGTCAGCGAGTCCGCGCCCTACGACTGGACCGAGACCGAGTGGACGCTGGGCGAAGGCTACGGCGCACTGAAGGATCCGCGCTTCCACGTCGTCGCCTACGACTTCGGCGTCAAGCGCAACATCCTGCGCATGCTCACGAGCCGCGGCTGCAAGGTGACGGTGGTGCCGGCGCAGACGCCGGCGGCCGACGTGCTGGCCTACAAGGCCGACGGCATCTTCCTGAGCAACGGCCCCGGCGACCCCGAGCCCTGCGACTACGCGGTCGCCGCGACGCGCACGCTGATCGACACCGGCATCCCGACCTTCGGCATCTGCCTGGGCCACCAGATCCTCGCGCTGGCCTCCGGTGCGAAGACCTTCAAGATGAAGTTCGGCCACCACGGCGCGAACCATCCGGTGAAAGACCTCGACAACGGCCGCGTCAGCATCACGAGCCAGAACCACGGCTTCGCGGTCGACGAGAAGACCTTGCCCGCCAACCTGCGCCCGACGCATGTCAGCCTGTTCGACGGCACGCTGCAGGGCCTGGCGCGCACCGACAAACCCGCTTTCTGCTTCCAGGGCCATCCAGAGGCCTCCCCGGGACCCCATGACATCGGCTACCTGTTCGACCGCTTCACGGCCATGATGGAGAAGAACAATGCCTAAGCGCGCCGACCTCAAATCCATCCTCATCATCGGGGCCGGTCCGATCATCATCGGCCAGGCCTGCGAGTTCGACTACTCCGGCGCACAGGCCTGCAAGGCGCTGCGCGAAGAGGGCTACAAGGTCATCCTCGTCAACAGCAATCCGGCGACGATCATGACCGACCCGGAGATGGCCGACGTCACCTACATCGAGCCGATCACCTGGCAGGTGGTCGAGAAGATCATCGCGAAGGAGCGCCCCGATGCGGTGCTGCCGACGATGGGCGGCCAGACCGCGCTGAACTGCGCGCTCGACCTGCACAAGCACGGCGTGCTCGCGAAGTACGGCGTCGAGATGATCGGCGCGAACGAGCGCGCCATCGAGAAGGCCGAGGACCGCCTGAAGTTCAAGGACGCGATGACCGGCATCGGCCTGCATTCGGCGCGCTCGGGCATCGCCCATTCGATGGAAGAAGCGCTCGCGGTGCAGAAGCGCATCACGACCGAGATCGGCGGCACCGGCTTCCCGATGGTGATCCGCCCGAGCTTCACGCTCGGCGGCACCGGTGGCGGCATCGCCTACAACCCGGAAGAGTTCGAAGAGATCTGCAAGCGCGGCCTCGACCTGTCGCCCACCAAGGAACTGCTGATCGAGGAAAGCCTGATCGGCTGGAAAGAGTACGAGATGGAAGTCGTGCGCGACCGCGCCGACAACTGCATCATCGTCTGCTCGATCGAGAACCTCGACCCGATGGGCATCCACACCGGCGACTCGATCACCGTCGCGCCGGCGCAGACGCTCTCCGACAAGGAATACCAGCTGCTGCGCAACGCCAGCATCCAGATCCTGCGCGAAATCGGCGTCGACACCGGCGGCTCGAACGTGCAGTTCTCGATCAACCCGACCAACGGCCGCATGGTCGTGATCGAGATGAACCCGCGCGTCAGCCGGTCGTCGGCGCTGGCCTCGAAGGCCACCGGCTTCCCGATCGCGAAGGTCGCGGCCAAGCTGGCGATCGGCTACACGCTCGACGAACTGCGCAACGACATCACCGGCGGTGCGACCCCGGCGTCGTTCGAGCCGAGCATCGACTACGTCGTCACGAAGATCCCGCGCTTCGCGTTCGAGAAATTCCCGGCCGCCGATTCGCGCCTGACGACGCAGATGAAGTCAGTCGGCGAGGTGATGGCGATGGGCCGCACCTTCCAGGAGAGTTTCCAGAAGGCGCTGCGCGGGCTCGAGACCGGCATCGACGGGCTGACCGAGCGCACGGCGTGCAAGCAGGAAGACCGCGACGAGATCATTGCCGAGATCGGCGAGGCCGGCCCCGAGCGCATCCTGTTCGTCGGCGATGCGTTCCGCATCGGCATGAGCCTGCAGGAGGTGTTCGAAGAGACCGCGATCGACCCGTGGTTCCTCGCGCAGATCCAGCAGTTGGTGAAGCTCGAGCAAGCGCTCGCCGGCCGCACGGTCGCGAGCCTGTCGGCCGAGGAGCTGCGCTTCCTGAAGCAGAAGGGCTTCTCCGACAAGCGCCTGGCCAAGTTGCTCGGCACACACCAGCACGAGGTGCGCGAGGCCCGCTGGGCACAGAACGTGCGCCCGGTCTACAAGCGCGTCGACACCTGCGCGGCCGAGTTCTCGACGCAGACCGCGTACATGTACTCGACCTACGACGAAGAGTGCGAAGCCGAGCCGACCGACCGCAAGAAGATCATGGTGCTGGGCGGCGGCCCGAACCGCATCGGCCAGGGCATCGAGTTCGACTACTGCTGCGTGCATGCCGCGCTCGCGATGCGCGAGGACGGCTACGAGACCATCATGGTCAACTGCAACCCCGAGACGGTGTCGACCGACTACGACACCTCCGATCGCCTGTACTTCGAGCCGGTGACGCTGGAAGACGTGCTGGAGATCGTCGCGAAGGAAAAGCCGGTCGGCGTGATCGTGCAGTACGGCGGCCAGACGCCGCTGAAGCTCGCGCTCGACCTCGAGCGCGCCGGCGTGCCGATCGTCGGCACCTCGCCCGACAGCATCGACATCGCCGAAGACCGCGAGCGCTTCCAGAAGCTGCTGCACGAGCTCGGCCTGAAGCAGCCGCCGAACCGCACCGCGCGCACCGAAGAAGCCGCGAAGACGCTGGCGGCCGAGATCGGCTACCCGCTGGTGGTGCGCCCGAGCTACGTGCTGGGCGGCCGCGCGATGGAGATCGTGCACGGCGAGAAAGACCTGGAGCGCTACATGCGCGAGGCGGTGAAGGTGTCGGAGAAGTCGCCTGTGCTGCTCGACCGTTTCCTCGACGACGCGATCGAGGTCGACGTCGACTGCATCAGCGACGGCGACGAGGTGATGATCGGCGGCATCATGGAGCACGTCGAGCAGGCGGGCATCCACTCCGGCGATTCGGCCTGTTCGCTGCCGCCGTACTCGCTGCCGAAGGCGCTGCAGGACGAACTGCGCCGCCAGACGGTGCTGATGGCCAAGGCCTTGAAGGTCAAGGGCCTGATGAACACGCAGTTCGCGATCCAGGGCGAGGGCGCCGATGCGGTCGTCTACGTGCTCGAGGTCAACCCGCGTGCGTCGCGCACGGTGCCGTTCGTCTCGAAGGCCACCGGCCAGGCGCTCGCGAAGATTGCCGCACGCTGCATGGTCGGCCAGAAGCTGTCGAGCCAGAAGGACCGCCACGGCAAGCTGCCGCGCGAGGTGATCCCGCCGTACTTCTCGGTGAAGGAAGCGGTGTTCCCGTTCAACAAATTCCCCGGCGTCGACCCGATCCTCGGCCCGGAGATGCGCTCCACCGGCGAGGTGATGGGCGCGGGCCGCACCTTTGGCGAGGCGATGCTGAAGAGCCAGCTCGGCGCGGGCTCGCGGCTGCCCGACCGCGGCACCGTCTGCATCACCGTGAAGAACGGCGACAAGGCGCGCGCGGTGGTGGTGGCGCGCGACCTGCACGCGCTCGGCTTCCAGGTCGTCGCGACCAAGGGCACGGCCGCGGCCATCGCCGAGGGCGGCGTGCCGGTGAAGGCGGTCAACAAGGTGAAGGACGGCCGCCCCCACATCGTCGACATGGTGAAGGCCGGCGAGATCCAGCTGGTGTTCACGACGGTCGACGAGACGCGCACGGCGATCGCCGATTCGCGCCACATCCGCCAGGCGGCGCTGGCCAACCGGGTGACCTACTACACCAGCATGGCCGGCTGCGAAGCGGCAGTCGAAGGCATGAAGCACCAGGACGATCTGGTCGTGCTTTCCCTGCAAGAGCTGCACCGCGAACTGCACTAAACTTTCTGCAACACATCGGCCGCCGCCGGGCCTCCCGCAAGGGAGAGGGCGGCGGCTTCATTTTTGCCTCCAGGGTTTCACCATGACGACCATTCCCATCACCGTGCGCGGTGCCGAAAAACTCAAGGAAGAGCTGCATCGGCTGAAGACGGTGGAACGCCATTCGGTCATCCAGGCGATTGCCGAGGCGCGTGCGCAGGGCGACCTGTCGGAGAACGCCGAATACGAGGCGGCCAAGGACAAGCAGGGCTTCATCGAAGGCCGCATCCTCGAGATCGAAGGCAAGCTCGCCGCCGCGCAGATCATCGATCCGGCGGCCTTGAATGCCGAGGGCCGCGTGGTGTTCGGTGCCACCGTCGAGCTCGAGGACGAGAAGACCGGCAACCCGGTCACGTACCAGATCGTCGGCGAGGACGAAGCCGACCTGAAGGAAGGCCGCATCTCGATCGGCTCGCCAATTGCTCGCGCATTGATCGGCAAGGTGGCCGGCGATGTCGCCGAAGTGCAGGCGCCGGGCGGCGTCAAGAGCTACGAGATCATCGAAGTCCGCTACGTCTGACGCGATGACACCCCACAAGCTGCAGCGAGCGGCGGGTTACCTGGCCGGCCTGTGGGCCGGCGTGCTGCTCGGCGTCGGTTTCATCGGCGCGCCGGCCGGGTTCGCAAGCACCTTTCCCGAGACCGCCGGGCGGATCGCCGGCCGCATGTTCATGCAGGAGGCGTACCTCAGCCTCGGGCTGTCGGTGCTGCTGTTGATGATGCTGCGCCGCATCTGGCAAATGACCGAAACGCGCCGCAGCGTGCTGGGCGCCGATGCGCTGATGCTGCTGGGCGTGGCCTTCGTCACCGTGCTCGGCCACTTCGGCCTGCAGCCGGTGATGGCGGCGGCGCGCGCGGGGCAGGGTGGTGGCCTGTCGTTCGGTGCCTTGCATGGCATCTCGATGAGCCTGTTTGCCCTCAAGACGCTGCTGGTGCTGGTGCTGGCCTGGCGGCTGAACGGGTCCAAAGCCGCCTGAGTCTTCAGTCGGCGGCCGTCTTCTTCAGGCTGGTGATGCGCTTCCTGGCGCGCTTGATCTCGCCGCCGGCGGCGACACGCTGGTTGCCCAGCACCTTGAGCTTCTTGACCTGCGGGCGGTGATTGCCGCTCTTCGAGAACTTCAGGATCTTGACGGTGCGCGGACCCGGCATGCGGTCTTCGCGCTCGGCCTTTTCCTTCGGCGGCATCGGACGCCACAGCACCAGCAGCTTGCCGATGTGCTGGATCGGGGCGGCGTTCAGCTGGTCGCTCAGCTGCGCCAGGATGGCCTCGCGAGTCTCGCGCTCGTCGGAGAAGACGCGGATCTTGATCAGTCCGTGGGCATTCAGCGCGGCATCGGCTTCCTTGATCACGGCAGGGGTCAGGCCGTCACCACCGATCAGGACGACCGGGTTCAGGTGGTGGGCTTCAGCGCGCTTGTCCTTGCGCTGGGCGGGAGTCAGTTCGATGGCAGGCATCTGGGTATTATCGGTTGCAGTGAGCGTAAGCCAATGAAAACCAAGACAAAAAGCAAGAAAGTCAACAAGGCGTGGTTGCACGATCACGTCAACGACACCTACGTGAAACTGGCCCAGAAAGAGGGTTATCGCGCCCGTGCGGCCTACAAGCTGAAGGAAATCGACGAGGAACTGAAGCTGATCCGCCCGGGCCAGCTGGTCGTCGACCTCGGGGCCGCGCCCGGCGCGTGGAGCCAGTATGTGCGGCGCAAGTTCGCACCGAAGGATGTGGTTGGCGGTGGCGGCGCCGCCGCCGGGGCATTGAACGGCACCATCATCGCGCTCGACATCCTGCCGATGGAGCCGATCGAGGGCGTGGTCTTCTTCCAGGGCGATTTTCGCGAGGATGCGGTGCTGGCGCAGCTGCACGAATTGGTGAATGGCCGCCCGGTCGACGTGGTGATTTCCGACATGGCGCCCAACCTGTCGGGCATCGAGAGTTCCGATGCCGCGCGCATGGAGCACCTGGTGGAACTGGCGATCGAATTCGCGCAGAACCATCTGACGCCGAATGGCGCACTGGTCAGCAAGGTTTTCCACGGCAGCGGCCACAGCCAGCTGGTCGAGATGTTCAGGAAAACCTTCCGGGTCGTGAAGCCGATCAAGCCGAAGGCATCGCGCGACAAATCGGCCGAAACCTTCCTGGTAGGAATCGGTCTCAAGAACCCTGGCGTTCAGGTCGATAAGCGTTCGTGAAGTCGCATGGGTTGCGTGGACTAGAATCGCCCCCAGATGCCGTGGATGCTGGGCACGTCCTGTGCTCGCGCTGAGGATTTATCGCAAGAAGGAGCCGCGGTGAACAATCAATGGTTCTCCAAAGTCGCTGTCTGGCTGGTGATCGCACTCGTGCTGTTCACCGTGTTCAAGCAGTTCGACAAGGGTGCAATGCAAGGCAACCAGATCGGCTACTCCGACTTCCTCGAGGAAGTTCGCAGCAAGCGGATCAAGAGCGTCCAGCTCCAGGAAGGGCCTTCCGGAACCGAGATCAAGGCCAAGACCACCGACGACAAGGACCTGCGCACCACCGCAACCTTCCTCGATCGCGGGCTGGTCGGCGACCTGATCAACAACAACGTCAAGTTCGACGTCAAGCCGCGCGAAGAGCCGTCGATCCTGTTGAGCATCCTCGGCTCATGGGGCCCGATGCTGCTGCTGATCGGCGTGTGGATCTACTTCATGCGCCAGATGCAGGGCGGCGGCAAGGGCGGTGCGTTCAGCTTCGGCAAGTCGAAGGCGCGCATGCTCGATGAAGCGAACAACACCACCACCTTTGCCGACGTCGCCGGTTGCGACGAGGCCAAGGAAGAGGTCAAGGAGTTGGTCGACTTCCTGAAAGACCCGCAGAAATTCCAGAAGCTCGGCGGCCGCATTCCGCGCGGCGTGCTGCTGGTCGGCCCTCCGGGCACCGGCAAGACGCTGCTGGCCAAGGCGATCGCCGGCGAGGCGAAGGTGCCGTTCTTCAGCATCTCCGGCTCCGACTTCGTCGAGATGTTCGTCGGTGTCGGCGCGGCCCGCGTGCGCGACATGTTCGAGCAGGCGAAGAAGAGCGCCCCCTGCATCATCTTCGTCGACGAAATCGACGCGGTCGGCCGCCACCGCGGTGCCGGCCTCGGCGGCGGCAACGACGAGCGCGAGCAGACGCTGAACCAGATGCTGGTCGAGATGGACGGCTTCGAGACCAATCTCGGCGTCATCGTGATGGCGGCCACCAACCGGCCCGACATCCTGGATCCGGCGCTGCTGCGCCCGGGCCGCTTCGACCGCCAGGTCTACGTGACGCTGCCGGACATCCGCGGCCGCGAGCAGATCATCAACGTGCACATGCGCAAGGTGCCGGTCGGCGCCGACATCCGGGCCGACATCCTGGCGCGCGGCACCCCGGGCTTCTCGGGTGCCGACCTGGCCAACCTGGTGAACGAGGCGGCGCTGTTCGCCGCGCGCCGCAACGGCCGGGTCGTCGAGATGATCGACTTCGAGCGCGCCAAGGACAAGATCATGATGGGCGCCGAGCGCAAATCGATGGTCATGGACGAGGAAGAGCGCCGCAACACCGCGTACCACGAGGCCGGCCACGCGCTGATCGGCCGCATGCTGCCGAAGCTCGACCCGGTGCACAAGGTCACCATCATCCCGCGCGGCCGTGCGCTGGGCGTCACGTTGTCGCTGCCCGAGAAGGACCGCTACAGCTACGACCGCCAGTACATGCTGAACAGCATCAGCATGCTGTTCGGCGGCCGCATCGCCGAAGAAGTGTTCATGAACCAGATGACCACCGGCGCGTCGAACGACTTCGAGCGTGCCACCTCGATGGCACGCGACATGGTCACCCGCTACGGCATGACCGACGAGCTGGGCCCGATGGTCTATGCCGAGAACGAGAGCGAGGTCTTCCTCGGCCGTTCGGTGACCAAGCAGGTCAACGTGTCCGAGCAGACGATGCAGAAGGTCGACGACGTGATCCGCCGCATCATCGACGAGCAGTACGCGATTGCGCGCAAGCTGATCGAGGACAACCAGGACAAGATGCACGCGATGGCGAAGGCGCTGCTCGAATGGGAAACCATCGACGCCGACCAGATCGACGACATCATGGACAACCGCCCGCCGCGCCCGCCGAAGGACTGGGGCTCGACCTCCGGCAAGCCGAGCGGCCCGACGCCGCCGGTCAAGCCGGACGGCGCACCGGCCGCGGCCTGAGCGAACTGATCGAGATCGGACAACGGGGCTTCGGCCCCGTTTTCAATGGCTGGACGACATGCTTGAACCGACGCCCGCAAGCCCCGCGCTGCACTGGCAGACCACCCGATTCCGGATCGACCTGGCACGCCCGCGCGTGATGGGCATCGTCAACCTGACGCCCGATTCGTTCTCCGATGGTGGCCAGCTGGCGACGACGCGCGCCGCGCTGGCGCACTGCGAGCAGTTGCTGAAGGACGGCGCCGACATCCTCGACCTCGGCGCCGAATCCAGCCGACCCGGGGCCGATGCGGTGCCGCTGGCCGATGAACTGGCGCGGCTGCTGCCGGTGCTGCGCGAGGCGCTGCGGCTGCAGGTGCCATTGTCGATCGACACCTACAAGGCCGAGGTGATGCGCGCCGCGCTCGACCTGGGCGCCGACATCGTCAACGACATCTTCGCGCTGCAGGCGCCGGGCGCCGAAGCGATCGTCGCCAGCCATCCGGGTTGCGGCATCTGCCTGATGCATGCGCAGGGCGAGCCGAAGTCGATGCAGGCGGCGCCGCACTACGACGACGTGGTGGCCGAGGTGCGCGATTTCCTTGCCGCGCGCTGTGCCGCGCTCGCGCAGCACGGGGTCGCCGCCGAGCGCATCGTGATCGATCCGGGCATCGGCTTCGGCAAGACGGTGGCGCACAACTTCACGCTGCTGGCGCGCCAGCGCGAACTGCTGCAGCTGGGGGTCCCGCTGCTGGCCGGATGGTCGCGCAAGAGCAGCCTCGGCGCCGTCACCGGGCGGCCGGTGGGCGAGCGGCTGGCGGGCAGCCTCGCTGCGGCGCTGGCGGCCGTGCAGAACGGGGCCCGCGTGTTGCGGGTCCACGACGTCGCCCCCACGGTGGACGCCCTCAAGGTGTGGGGTGCCGCCGGCCTGATCGACGGCGACGGCCGATAGTTGCCGCAAAATCCCACCCCTGACGATCCTGGGCGTGGAGACAAGCGAATGAGCAGAACCTATTTCGGCACCGACGGCATTCGCGGAACCGTTGGCCAATCGCCGATCACCCCCGATTTCATGCTGCGCCTGGGCCATGCTGTCGGCCGGGTGCTGAAGGCCGGCATCGCGAAACCGACGGTGCTGATCGGCAAGGACACGCGGATCTCCGGCTACATGATCGAATCGGCGCTCGAAGCCGGCTTCGCGTCGGCCGGCGTCGACGTGCTGCTCAGCGGCCCGCTGCCAACCCCCGGGGTGGCCTACCTCACGCGTGCGCTGCGGCTGGACCTGGGCGTCGTGATCAGCGCGTCGCACAACGCCTATCCGGACAACGGCATCAAGTTCTTCTCGGCGCGCGGCGAGAAGCTGCCCGACGAATGGGAACAGCGCGTCGAGGCCGCGCTCGAGGAGCCTGCGCAATGGGTCGATTCTGCCCAGCTCGGCAAGGCGCGCCGGCTCGATGACGCGCGCGGCCGCTATGTCGAATTCTGCAAGAGCACCTTCAGCAACGACCTGTCGCTGAAAGGCCTGAAGATCGTCGTCGACGCGGCGCACGGCGCGGGCTACCAATCCGGGCCGGACGTGTTCCACGAACTGGGGGCCGAAGTGGTCGCGATCGGCTGCACGCCCGACGGCGTCAACATCAACGCCGGCTTCGGCGCCACTGCGCCGGCCGCGCTGGTCCAGGCGGTTCGCGATCACAAGGCGGACTACGGCGTTGCGCTCGATGGCGATGCCGACCGCCTGCAGCTGGTCGATGCCGGCGGCCGCCTCTACAACGGCGACGAACTGCTCTACGTGATGGTTGCCGACCGGCTGGCGCAAGGCCAGCGCGTGCCGGGCGCGGTCGGCACGCTGATGACCAACATGGCGGTCGAGGTGGCGCTGAAGGCGCAGGACATCGAGTTCGTGCGCGCCAAGGTCGGCGACCGCTACGTGCTCGAAGAGCTGGCCGCACGCGGCTGGCTGCTCGGCGGCGAAGGCTCGGGCCACCTGCTGGCGCTCGACAAGCACACCACCGGCGACGGCATCGTCAGCGCGCTGCAGGTGCTGCAGGCGGTGAGCCGCAGCGGCAAGTCGCTGGCCCAGCTGGTCGAGGCGGTGACGCTGTTCCCGCAGGTGCTGGTCAATGTGCGGCTGAAGCCCGGGCAGGACTGGAAGTCCGCGCCCAAGCTCGCCGAGACGCAGGCTGCCGTGCAGCGCGAACTGGGCGACAACGGCCGCCTGCTGATCCGGCCGTCGGGCACCGAACCGCTGGTGCGCGTGATGGTCGAGGCCCGCGACGCCGCGCAGGCGAAGGCCTGCGCCGAGCGCCTGGCCGACACCCTGCGCGCCTGAGGCGCTTACTTCGTCGCCGGGATGAAGACGCGGTCGACGATCTGAACGACGCCGTTGGTGGCCTTCAGGTCGGCTTGCGTCACGACAGCGTCTTCGACGGTCACGAAAGTACCGGACTTCGACAGCGCGAGGTTGCCGCCCTGCAGCGTCTTGGCCGGGCCGTTCTTGATGTCGGCCGAGGTCAGCTGGCCGGGCACCACGTGGTAGTTCAGCACCGCGACGAGCATCGCCTTGTCCTTGGACAGCGCTTCCATCGTCTTCGCCGGCACCGACTTGAAGGCGTCGTTGCTGGGCGCGAACACGGTGTACGGGCCGGGGCCGCTCAGCGTGGCGGTCAGGCCGGCATCGCCGATCAGCTTGTTCAGCGTCGACAGCTCGGGCGTCGTCGCGGCGACTTCGGCGATGGTCTTCGGGGCCGGCGTCGTGGCGCAGCCGGCGGCCAGCAGGGTCAGGGCGGAGGTGGCGGCGATCAGCCAGTTTCTCTTGTTCATCGAAGGGTCCTTCAGGGGGTGGGATGGCTGGCCGGCAGCATATGGACCGCATGTGACAGGGCCGTGAATCCTTCATGACAACCCGATCTGCCGGGCGTCAGCATGGTTTTCAGGAGCGTCATCGGGATTTGATGACAGTGGTGTCACTGCCCTGTCACACAGCACTTTTACAGTCCCGGGCATTCCTTCAGCCAGTACCCGAAAGGTGCGCACAATGAATATCAAGTCGTTCCGGTCCGTCGCCACGCTCGTGGCTGTCAGCGCAGTCTCCTCGATGGCGTTCGCGCAAGACATCACCGGCGCCGGCGCCACATTCCCGGCCCCGCTGTATGCCAAGTGGGCCGAGGCCTACAACAAGGCCAGCGGCGCCCGCATCAACTACCAGTCGGTCGGCTCGGGCGCAGGCCTGAAGCAGATCCGCTCGAAGACGGTCGACTTCGGCGCATCCGACATGCCGCTGAAGGACGACGAACTCGCCAAGGACGGCCTGGTGCAGTTCCCCACCGTGATCGGCGGCGTCGTGCCGGTCGTCAACATCAAGGGCATCCAGCCCGGCCAGATCAAGCTGACTGGCCAGGCGCTCGGCGACATCTACCTCGGCAAGGTCACCAAGTGGAACGACCCGTCGCTCACCGCGCTGAACCCGGGCGTGCCGCTGCCGGACGCCGCGATCTCGGTCGTGCGCCGTGCCGACGGTTCGGGCACCAGCTTCATCTTCACGAACTACCTGTCGAAGGTGAACACCGAGTGGAAGGACAAGGTCGGTGAAGGCACCGCCGTCAACTGGCCGACCGGCGCGGGCGGCAAGGGCAACGAAGGCGTCTCGTCGTACGTGCAGCGCCTGCCGAACTCGATCGGCTACGTCGAATACGCGTACGCGAAGCAGAACAAGATGTCGTACGTGCAGCTGAAGAACAAGGACGGCAACTTCGTGTCGCCGGACGACGCCAACTTCAAGGCCGCCGCGGCCGGCGCCGACTGGAGCAAGAGCTTCTACCAGGTGCTGACCGAGCAGGCCGGCAAGGAATCGTGGCCGCTGACCGGCGCGACCTTCATCATGATGCAGAAGTCGCAGGACAAGCCGGTGCAGGCGAGCAACTCGCTGAAGTTCTTCGACTGGGCCTACGCCAATGGCGACAAGGCGGCCGCCGAACTCGAATACGTCGCGCTGCCCGACGCGGTGAAGGCACTGGTGCGCAAGCAATGGGGCGAGATCAAGGACGCTTCGGGCAAGGCTGTCGCGTTCAAGTGATTCCCTGCTAGCAACTGACGCGGCGAGCGCCTGCAGGCCTCGCCGCACTCGCCTGGATGGAGGAAACGTGGCCGCTACACTCCCCGCATCGCACTACAACAAAGACGAGATGCAACGCTCCGACCCCCTGGGGCAGCCGCCCTCGGTCCGCCGTGCCAGACCGTGGGCCGACACGGTCTTCTCGCTGCTGGCGCATGGCGCCGCCATCCTCACGCTGCTGCTGCTGGCCGGCATCATCGTCTCGCTGGTGATCGGCGCCGCGCCGGCCATCCGCGAGTACGGCCTGAGCTTCCTGTGGCGCAGCGAATGGGATCCGGTGAAGGACCAGTACGGCGGTCTCGTGATGATCTACGGCACGCTCGCCACCTCGGTGATCGCGCTGCTGATCGCGGTGCCGGTGAGCTTCGGCATCGCGCTGTTCCTGACCGAGCTGTCGCCCAACTGGCTGCGCCGTCCGCTGGGCATCGCGATCGAGCTGCTGGCCGCGGTGCCGTCCATCGTCTACGGCATGTGGGGCCTGCTGGTGTTCAGCCCGGTGCTGTCCGAATACGTGCAGCAGCCGCTGCAGCGCATGCTCGGCGACGTGCCGTTCTTCAAGGGCCTGGTCTCCGGCGCGCCGGTGGGCATCGGCATCCTGTCGGCCGGCATCATCCTCGCGATCATGATCATCCCGTTCATCGCCGCGGTGATGCGCGACGTGTTCGAGGTCACGCCGGCGATGCTGAAGGAATCGGCCTACGGGCTCGGCTCCACCACCTGGGAGGTGGTGTTCCGGGTCGTGCTGCCGTACACCAAGACCGGCGTCATCGGCGGCATCATGCTCGGCCTGGGCCGTGCGCTCGGCGAGACGATGGCGGTCACCTTCGTGATCGGCAACGCGAACCAGCTGAACGGCCCGTCGCTGTTCGAAGCGGCCAACAGCATCACCTCGGTGCTGGCCAACGAATTCGCAGAGGCGAGCGAAGGCCTGCACCAAGCCTCGCTGCTGTACCTCGCGCTGGTGCTGTTCTTCATCACCTTCGTGGTGCTGTCGATGTCCAAGCTGCTGCTCGCGCAGCTCAAGAAGGGTGAAGGGGGCCGGTCATGAGCGCTGCCATCGATGCGGGCCGCCTGGCCAAGGCGCGCAGCCGCCGCCGTGTCAACGCGGTCGCGCTGACGCTGTCGATGGCCGCGATGGCCTTCGGGCTGTTCTGGCTGATCTGGATCCTGATCGAGACCTTCCGGCTCGGCGTCGGCGGCCTCACCTGGACGGTGCTGACCGAGATGACGCCGGCCCCGCAGGCCGAGGTCGGCGGCCTGGCCAACGCGCTGTACGGCTCGCTGCTGATGGTGACGCTGGCCACGCTGGTCGGCACGCCGGTCGGCGTGCTGGCCGGCATCTACCTGGCTGAATACGGCCAGAAGACCTGGCTGGGCAGCGTCACCCGCTTCATCAACGACATCCTGCTGTCGGCCCCGTCGATCGTGATCGGCCTGTTCATCTACGCGGTGATCGTCGCCCGCTTCAAGACCTACTCCGGCTATGCCGGCGTGCTGGCCCTGGCGCTGATCGTGATCCCGGTGGTGATCCGCACCACCGAGAACATGCTGTCGCTGATCCCGCATGCGCTGCGCGAGGCGGCCTACGCGCTCGGCACGCCGAAGTGGAAGGTGATCTCCAGCGTCACGCTGAAGGCTGCCCGCGCCGGCGTGATGACCGGCGTGCTGCTCGCGTTCGCCCGCATCGCCGGCGAGACCGCGCCGCTGCTGTTCACCGCGCTGTCGAACCAGTTCTGGTCGAGCAACCTGTCGGGGCCGATGGCCAACCTGCCGGTCACGATCTTCAAGTTCGCGATGAGCCCGTACGAGAACTGGCAGAAGCTCGCCTGGGCCGGCGTGTTCCTGATCACCCTCGGTGTGCTCGCGCTGAACATCTTTGCGCGCGTGGTCTTCCGCAACAAGCACTAGAAAACCAGAAAGCACGACATGGACGTCAAAGTCGAACTCCCGGTGACCGAGAAGGCCAAGATCTCGGTGCGCAACCTGAACTTCTACTACGGCAGCTTCCACGCATTGAAGCGCATCAACCTCGACATCCCCGAGAAGAAGGTCACCGCCTTCATCGGGCCGTCGGGTTGCGGCAAATCGACGCTGCTGCGCACCTTCAACCGCATGTTCGAGCTCTACCCCGAGCAGCGCGCCGAAGGCGAGATCCTGGTCGACGGCGAGAACGTGCTGAAGAGCAAGCAGGACGTCTCGCTGGTGCGCGCCAAGATCGGCATGGTGTTCCAGAAGCCGACGCCGTTCCCTATGTCGATCTACGACAACATCGCGTTCGGCGTGAAGCTGTTCGAGACGCTGCCGCGCGTCGAGATGGACGAGCGCGTCGAATGGGCGCTCAAGAAGGCCGCGCTGTGGAACGAGGTCAAGGACAAGCTGACGCAAAGCGGCTCCGGCCTGTCTGGCGGCCAGCAGCAGCGGCTGTGCATCGCGCGCGGCATCGCGATCAAGCCCGAGGTGCTGCTGCTCGACGAACCGTGCTCGGCGCTCGACCCGATCTCGACCGGCAAGATCGAGGAACTGATCCACGAACTGAAGACCGACTACACCGTCGTGATCGTCACCCACAACATGCAGCAGGCGGCACGGTGCTCCGACTACACCGCCTACATGTACCTCGGCGACCTGATCGAGTTCGGCGTCACGTCGGACCTGTTCATGAAGCCGAAGAAGAAAGACACTGAAGACTACATCACCGGACGCTTCGGCTGAACGGCCGGTCGAACAGGGGAACCACATGACGGACAAGCACCTTTCCACGCAGTTCGACACCGAACTCAGCGGCATCTCGACGCGCGTGCTCGAGATGGGCGGGCTGGTCGAGTCGCAGGTCGCGCAGGCGGTCTATGCGCTGACGAATTTCAGCGGCGACATCGCGAGCGACGTGCTGCGCAACGAAGAGCGCGTCAACGCGATGGAGATGGAGATCGACCGCGACCTCTCCAGCATCATCGCGCGGCGCCAGCCGACCGCGCGCGACCTGCGCCTGCTGATCGCGATCTCGAAGACCATCGCCAACCTGGAGCGCGTCGGCGACGAGGCGGCCCGCATCGCCCGCACCGTGCAGCGCCTGATCAACACCGGCGTGTCGAGCCGGCTGCGCCTTCCGGTCAACGACCTGGCCTTCGAAGCCGAGCTGGCGGTGGCCCAGCTGCGCAAGGCGCTCGATGCGTTCGCGCGGCTCGACACCGCGAAGGCCCTCGAGGTGCTCAAGCAGGACGACCAGATCGACCAGGAGTTCGACGGCCTGATGCGCAAGCTGATCACCTACATGATGGAAGACCCGCGCACCATCTCGTCGAGCATCGACCTGGTGTTCGTCGCGAAGGCGATCGAGCGCGTGGGCGACCATGCGAAGAACCTCGCCGAAGTCATCATCTACGTGGTGATGGGCACCGACGTGCGTCACAACTCGCTCGAGAACGTCGAGTCGATGGTGCGATGACGCGCACTGAAGCAGCCGGAAAAGGAAACCCGCAATGAGCCAGGTGCTGGTGGTCGAAGACGAATCGGCGATTGCCGAACTGATGTCCATCAACCTGCGCCATGCCGGCTACGAGGTGGTGGTGGCCGCCACGGCCGACGAGGCGCTGTTGCAGGTCGACCGCGTGCTGCCCGACCTGGTGGTGCTCGACTGGATGCTGCCCGGCGAATCGGGCATCACGCTCGCGAAGCGCTGGCGCTCGCAGCCGCGCACCCGCGAGCTGCCGATCATCATGCTGACCGCGCGCGCGGCCGAATCCGACAAGATCTCGGGCCTGGATGCCGGTGCCGACGACTACCTGACCAAGCCGTTCTCGACGCACGAGCTGATGGCGCGCATCCGCGCGGTGCTGCGCCGCAAGGCGCCCGAGGCGCTCGATTCCGCGGTCGAGATCGGCCCGCTGAAGCTCGACCCGGCGACGCGCCGCGTGTCGCGCGAAGGCCAGGAAGTGCGCGTCGGCCCGACCGAATTCCGCCTGCTGCATTTCTTCATGACGCACCCGGAGCGCGTGCACAGCCGCTCGCAGCTGCTCGACCGGGTGTGGGGCGACCACGTCTTCATCGAGGAGCGCACGGTCGACGTGCACGTCAAGCGCCTGCGCGAGGCGCTGAGCCCGGTCAACTGCTCGCAGATGATCGAGACGGTCCGCGGCGCCGGCTACCGGCTGACGCAGCAGGTGCAGTCGCTGTCGGCCTGAGCCTGCGTTGCTGCGACCTGACACGGACCTGATGCGATGAACTGGCTGCTGCCGCGCTTCCTGGCCGGCGCCGTCGCGATGGCGATCGGCGGCGGCCTCGGCCATCTGCTGGGCGAGATGGCGCATGCGCCGCTGGTCGGGCTGTGGCTGGGCACGCTGGTCGGCGCAAGCGCCGTCGCGCTGATCGATGCGGTGCGCGGCTACCGGCTGATGCGCTGGCTCAGCGGCGCACTCGAAGGCTCGGCGCCGCGCGACACCGGCTTCTGGGGCGAGATGGGCTACCGCATCGAACGCGCCGTGGTGGCGCGCGACCGCACGCTGAGCCGCGAGCAGGGGCGCCTCGCCCATTTCCTGTCGGCCATCGAAGCCTCGCCGAACGGCGTGCTGCTGCTCGACGAGAACGACCAGATCGAATGGTGCAACTCGGTGGCCGCCGACCACTTCGGGCTCGACCCGGTGCGCGACAAGCGCCAGCGCGTGACCAACCTGGTGCGCGCGCCGGCCTTCGTCAGCTACCTGCAGGCGGGCGCCTTCGAGCAATCGGTGACGATCCCCGACCTGCGCAACCGCGGCACGCTGTCGGTCTACATCCGCCCGTATGGCGACGGGCTGAAGCTGGTGCTGTCGCTCGACATCACCGAGCGCGAGCGCTCCGAAGGCATGCGGCGCGATTTCGTCGCCAACGTCTCGCACGAGATCCGCACGCCGCTGACGGTGTTGTCGGGCTTCATCGAGACGATGAGCAATCTGCCGCTGACCGAGGTCGAGCGCCGCCGCGTGCTGACGCTGATGGGGCAGCAGACGCAGCGCATGCAGACGCTGGTGGCCGACCTGCTGACGCTGGCGCAGCTCGAAGGCAGCCCGCGCCCGCCGAGCGACCGCTGGGTGGCCGTCAGCAAGCTGTTCGGCCAGGCGCAGGCCGATGCGACCGCGCTGTCGATGGGCCGCCACCAGCTGAGCTTTGCCGGCGCCGATGCGGCCCAGCTGGCCGGCAGCGAGAGCGAGCTGATGAGCGCGGTCGGCAACCTGGTGACCAACGCGGTGCGCTATACGCCCGAAGGCGGTCGCATTGCAGTGAACTGGCGCATTCGCGACGACGGCGCCGGCGAGGTGTCGGTCAGCGACAGCGGCCCTGGTATTGCGCGCGAGCACCTGCCGCGGCTGACGGAGCGCTTCTACCGCGTCGACGGCAGCCGCTCGCGCGACACCGGCGGCACCGGGCTCGGGCTGTCGATCGTCAAGCACGTGGTGCAGCGGCACGGCGGCGAGCTCGACATCCACAGCGAGATCGGCAAGGGCTCGCGCTTCTGCCTGGTGCTGCCGGCGGCGCGCGTGCGCTTTCTGGAACCGGCGCCGGATCCGCGCCGCGCGGCACCGCTGCTTAACGATCAAACAATGTCGTCGAACTAAGGCTTCGTGGGTGGCGTGATGCGGCGGTAGACCGCGGCCACTTCATCGCTGTCGGACGGCCGCAGCTCGCGCGTGACCAATTGCCAGCCCTGCGGGGCAGGCGCCTGGCGGCGCAAGGTCTCCATCACCACCAGGAACTCGCACAGCGTGCGGTCCGGCATCTGCGTCGCATCGACGCGGTAGCCGCCGAAATACTCCAGCGCCACCAGCTGCGCGCGGCTCAGGCCGGGTGCCGCGATGCAGACGTCGCTCGGCACGTTGCGCGCGATGCGGGTCACCAGCGGACGGTAGCTGCGCGCGTAGTCGAACAGCGGCAGCCCGAGCGTCATCAGCAGCGACCAGCACAAGGCAACACCGCTGGCCGGCAGCACCAGGCTCTTCCACAGCGGATGGCGGTGCCGCCCGGTACGCCATTTCACCAGCCACAGCCAGCCCAGCGTCGCGGCGATCGCGGTCAGCAGCGCCAGCAGCGAGAAGTTCGGGATGAAGCCCGGCGCCAGCCGTGCGACGTTGGCCGCCGGCTTGGCCGGCACGCCAGTGTAGACCGACGCGTAGACGACCCAGATCGCCAGCGCCCAGACGCTGAAGAAGAACACCGAGAACCAGTCCATCGCGGCCGAGGTGCCACGATGCAATGTGGGCAGCGCGAAGGCCGCCAGCACCGCGAGCGGCGGCAGGCCGAGCATCAGCGCGCGGTCGGAGCCGCCCATCGCGAGGCACGCGAC
>Ga0209050_1000229_pt1 | contig 123110 bp, 100 predicted proteins | sample Araplavi_mTSA_r2_FD_184276 | JGI IMG/M metagenome (GOLD analysis project Ga0209050, IMG submission 184276) | Arabidopsis root microbial communities from North Carolina, USA - plate scrape MF_Cvi_mTSA_r2 (SPAdes) (version 2) | ecosystem: Host-associated > Plants > Roots > Endosphere | place... | reverse complement strand
CAGGCCGGCGGACGTGGTGACGCCTTCGGGAGTCTCTCCGGCAACGATCAGCGCCCGTCGGGTCTTGCTGACACGCAACAGCAGAGCGCCGATCACCAGTGCCACGACCAACGCCACGATTCCCCGGCCGAACAACACCACTTCGGCGCTCATGCCGGTGACGTTGCTCATCTGCACCAGTGTCACCAGCACCAGCAGCAGGCTGGCCAGCCGCCTGGGGTAGGGTTCCATCGCCAGCGCCACCGGATCGGCGATATCGGGCAGGCGCCATGAAGGATGTTTGGTCGACAGCAACGCGCGGCTCAATCCGGTGATCATCACGCAGGTATAGGCCAGCTTTTCCAGGTATTGCGCCAGGTCGGCCAGCAGCGGGGTGTAGGGCAGTTGCCGGGTCGCGGCAAAGTGCAGCAATTGCAGGGCGATGCCGGCGCTCAGCACCGTCGCCAGTACCGAGGCCAATGCCAGGGAGCTGCGCCTTAACCGGCCTTCGGGCATTCGATGGATGCACAGCCACGCCAGACCCCGACCGGCGAATTTTCGCCCCAGGCTCCAGATGACCAGGGCCAGCACCAGCAGGGAGGCGGTGATTGCGCGTTGACCGGGTTGCCAGGCCGCCTGGTGCGTGACATTGAGTTGCTGGACGAGGGCGCTGAAACGTTGGCGGTCATCGACTGGCAGATCGAACAATGGCGACCAGAACCGCGGGTTCAGGATGCTGTTGGTCTGCTGGGTCACCTCCGCCTCCAGCAGGCTGCGGCGAATACTGGCAATCTGGGTGATCAGCTCGGCGGCACTGACTTTCAGCGCGGCCAGGGTCTTGAGCTGGTTGTCGATCCTGTCTTTTTGCTGGCCGAGGGTGTCTCGTTGGGTGGTAATGGCGGACGTCACCTGGGCGTTCTCGTCGAGCGGTACGGGCCCCAGCACGTTGAGTTGCGCCTGCAACTGCGCCTGTCCAGGCAGCAGCGATGTGGAGAGGCGTTCAATATTCTGGATCAGTGCCAGCACCAGGTCCTGCGCACTTTCCAGCTGGGTATAGGTGCTGGCCTGGGAAACCTGCTGCTTGAGGCTGTTCAACTGGCTTTGCAACCCCAGCAGTTCGCTGTCGGAGATGCTGATGACCGGGGCTGTGGGGGCGGGAGCAAGGGTGTCGGCCATGGTCGCCGCCGACAGCCATCCCGGGGTCGCCACCAGCAGTGCGAAGGCGACGTAAATCATTGACTTCCATACATTGCACATCGGCGAGCTCGACGGTTTGTTAGTCACTTAGCCAAAGAGGTTAGGCCATGACTCGCAGCCTTGAGCGATGTTTTGTCGAAAGTGTCCGGCCGGTGTTCGCCCGGGCGCTACTCATGTTGTTGCCGCGCCGGGAAAAACAGTTCGAAGCAGGTGATGCCGTCGGCACTGCTGACATGGCAGGCGCCGTTGTGCAGTTGCATGATCGTCGCCACGATCGACAGGCCCAGGCCATTGGACTGGGCCGAGCGCTCGCGGGATTCATCGACCCGGTAGAAGCGTTCGAACAGCCGTGGCAGATGCTGCGCCGGGATGGTCTGGCCGTGGTTGCGCACTTGCACCTGGATGCCGTCGGCGGTCGGGTTGGCGTGAATGCACAGCTCGGAATGCGGCGCGCCGTACTTGATGGCGTTGGCGCACAGGTTGGCCAGGGCACGGCGCAGCAACATGGGCTCGGCCCAGATCAGGCCGCTGCCTTGGGCATTGATGCTGATGCCTACATCGGTCGCCGGGCCTTCGAAATAGTCGGCCATGCGTTGCATTTCGTCGGCGGCATCCAGTTCCTGACGCTGGCGCAAGGCGCTGCGCGGATCGGTGCGGGCCAGGAACAGCATGTTGTCGAGCATGCGCGCCAGGCGTTCAAGCTCTTCGACATTGGAGGCCAGCAACTGCTGATAGGCGTCGGTGCTGCGGTTCTGCTGCAAAGCCACCTGGGTTTCGCCGAGCAGATTGTTGATCGGCGTGCGCAGCTCGTGGGCCATGTCGGTCGATACCTGACCCAATTGCACAAAGCCTTTGTCCAGGCGGTCGAGCATGGCGTTAAAGGCGTCGATCATCGGCAGCAGCTCCAGCGGTGCGCCCTGGCTGTCGAGCCGTTCGTTGAGGTTGCCGACGTCGATGCTCTGGGTGTGGCGGGCCAGGCGCCGCACCGGCAACAGGCCGCGATGCACCAGCACATAACCGGACAACGCCAGCAGGATCGCGGCCACGGTGGCGAACAGGTAGACGTTGAGCCGGTAATCGGCGAGCACGGCGGTGCGTTCGGTCATCAGGCGCCCGGTCACCACTTGCAGGCTGCCCAGGTCTCCGGAGTCGATGGTCGCCGCCAGGGCGGAAAACGGCACGCCGTTGACGTTGGGCAAATGCTGCACGTCGTCCAGGGTCAGTCGATGATCCATCGCCACCGGCGTCAGCACCGGCATTGTCAGGTTGCCCGGATTGACCACCAGCAACGGCGGTTGGCCCGGGGTGCCGATGGTCAACAGGGCCTCGCGGTTGCCCATCATGTTCTGGAACAGCGCGGGCTTGGCCTTGATCAGGTCCAGGGTGTTGCTGTCGTTGAGGAAGGTACGCAACTGGTCGATGCGTGTGATCAGGGCAATGTCGTCGCGATGGATCAACTCGCGTTCCAGGTCGCGGTACAGCGCCACGCCCAGCAGCGCCAGTGAGACAAACGCCAGCAGGGCGAACACCAGCGCCAGGCGCAGGGTCAGGGAGTGGCTCAGACGAGAGGCGGATCGCAGCGGCGTCATGGCATTCATGGGGGCATTCAAGGTTGAGTGTCGAAGCGATAGCCGATGCCGCGCACGCTGTGGATCAGCTTGAGCTGGAACGGATCGTCGATTTTCAGGCGCAGGCGGCGCACCGCGACATCGACGACATTGGTGTCGCTGTCGAAATTCATGTCCCAGACCCGCGAGGCGATCATCGAGCGTGACAGCACTTCGCCCTGATGCGTGGCGAACAGGTGCAGCAGGGCAAATTCCTTGTTGGTCAGGGTGATGCGGTTGCCGGCGCGGCTGACGCGACGCTTGAGCACGTCGATCTGCAGGTCGTCGACGTGCAGGTGTTCGTCTTCCCGGGTAGGGCCGCGACGGGTCAGGGTGCGCAGGCGCGCCACCAGCTCGGCGAAGGAAAAGGGTTTGATCAGGTAATCGTCGGCGCCCAGTTCGAGGCCTTTGATGCGGTCGGCGATGTCATCCCGGGCGGTGAGGAACAGCACCGGTGTGTCGGCTTCCTTGCGCAGGCGGCGCAAGACTTCCCAGCCATCCATCTTCGGCATCATGACGTCCAGCACGATCACATCGAAGTCGTGCTCCAGGGCCAGGTGCAGGCCATCGACGCCGTCGCGCGCCAGGTTCACGGTGTATCCGAGTTCCTGCAGGCCGTTGAGCAGGTAATTGCCGGCCTTGGGTTCGTCTTCGACTACGAGGATGTTCATGGACACTCTGCCTGGTTCGGTCGGGCTACGGGGGCGCATCAGTGGCGCAAGTGTAGCCCGATCGGCGGTGATGGCAGGCATCCGCTCAGTTCTCGCCAAGGCAGTTCACACCCTGAACCTGATAGTCCAGTTGATGCTCGCGACCCTGGTGGTCGAGGTAGTTGAACTGCGCGGGCACGATGCCGCACTTGCCGTTGAGGTCGGTCATGGACAGGACCTTGGCCACTTCCACCGGGACATAGAAGCCGTCCTGGTCGTGGATGATTGGCGAGGTGGACTGGGTGGCGGCAAACGCCGAGCCGGTGGCGAGCAGGGCGGCAAGGCCCGCGATCAACAGTTTCATGACGAATCTCTCTCTACAAGGGCAGGGGGGCTGCCGGGTCTGGCCTGGCAGTGAGTTCAGGCTAACGAAGCGATCCGGACAGCCGACCAACAACTCGATTACAAAGTTGTAATGAAACGCTGCCTGCAACACCGCAATCCCCTGTAGGAGCGAGCCTGCTCGCGATGGACGTACAGACACCGCGTTTACACAGATGACCCGCGTAATCGTTAACGACCATCGCGAGCAGGCTCGCTCCTACAGGGGGGGCAGCAGCAACCCGCGGATCCATGGCCTAAGCTTGTTGGCAGGCCCATGTTCATCGAGCACCTCGATGGGCCAGCGGCACCTATAAAAACAATGCAATCAGGAGATGCCCATGTCCGCTTTGATCCGTCGTTTCAGTCGCTGCATGGCCGCCGGTTTGACCGCTGCCGTGCTTGTCGCACCCGCCTTCGCCCTCGATACCGTGAAATTCATGGCTCCGGGCTCGGTGGGCGGTGGTTATGACCAGACTGCCCGTGTGCTGGGCAAGGCCATGGTCGAAGCCAATACGGCCAAGGCCGTGACCTTCGAGAACAAGGGCGGGGCGGGCGGGACCCTGGGGCTGGCGCAATTTGCCAACAGCACCAAGGGCGATCCGAATGCGTTGCTGGTGGTCGGCGCGATCATGGTCGCGGGCATCGAACAGAACAAATCGCAGATCAGCCTGAAGGATGTGACGCCCATTGCCCGGTTGTTCACCGAGTACAACGTGATCGCCGTGCGCAAGGAATCGGAATTCAAGACCCTCGATGACCTGATCAAGGCCTTCAAGGCCAACCCGACGAGCATCACCTGGGGCGGCGGTTCCAAGGGCTCGGTGGATCACATCGGCATTGCCGAGCTGGCGGGCAAGCTGGACGTGCCGGTCAACAAGGTGAACTACGTGGCGTTTGGTGGCGGTGGCGAGGTGGTTGCCCAGGCGCTGGGTGGCCAGCTCAAGGTGATCACCGGCGGTTTCGCCGAGCTGGGCCAGTACATCAAGAACGGCCAGTTCCGTGTCCTGGCTATCGGCGCACCGGAGCGCGTTCCCGGTATTGACGCACCGACCTTCAAGGAGAGCGGCTATGACGTGACGATCGGCAACTGGCGCGGCGTCTACGGTGCGGCGGGTCTCACCCCGGAGCAGCGTAAAGAGGTGATCGACGCTGTCGTGGCCGCCACCAAGAGCAAGGTCTGGCAGGACAATATCCAGACCAACGCCTGGACGCCCAGCGTGTTGACCGGTGATGAGTTCGGCAAGTTCGTCGAGGAAGAACACGTGCGGTTGCACGCCATGCTGGTCAAGGTCGGGCTGCTTTGAGATGGCCACACTGCGCACAGTGGTGCCGACGCAATTGGCGGTCGGCCTCGGCCTGATCGCCATCAGCGTGGTGTTGGCGATGGGGGCCTACCGGTTTCCGCCGGAAATGGGTTTTGTCATCCTCCCGGCCTACGTTTACCCCTATGTGGTGGCGGCGTTTCTCGGCGGTGTGGGCCTGTTGCTGAGCTATCAGGCGCTCAGCGGCGGTTTTCGCGAGCTGGATAACGACGACGCAGGCACGGTGCCCGGTGGAAAAACCGGCGCCGCCTGGGTGACCGCCGGGCTTGTCGGGGTGGCGCTATTGATCAACCTCATCGGTTTTGTGCTGGCCGCCGGGTTGCTGTTCGCCTGCTCGGCGCGGGGGTTCGGCAGCCGTCATCCGCTGCGGGACCTGGCCATCGGCATTGCCCTGACCCTGCCGATCTACTGGCTGTTCAACGCCGGGCTGGGGGTTTCCCTGCCGTCGCTGATCAACATCTGGCTTTGAAAGGAGATCGACACCGTGGACATTCTTTCAAGCCTGGCGATGGGGTTTTCCTCGGCACTGACGCCGATCAACCTGATGTGGGGGTTCATCGGTTGCCTGCTCGGCACCGCCATCGGCGTGTTGCCGGGGATCGGTCCGGCGCTGACGGTGGCCCTGCTGTTGCCGATCACCGCCAAGGTCGACCCCACGGGCGCGCTGATCATGTTCGCCGGTATCTACTACGGTGCGCAGTTCGGCGGTTCCACTACCTCGATCCTGCTCAACACCCCGGGTGAATCGTCCTCCATGGTCACGGCCCTGGAGGGCAACCTGATGGCGCGCAACGGCCGCGCCGGCCCTGCGCTGGCAACGGCGGCGATAGGCTCCTTCGTCGCCGGTACCATCGCCACGGTGTTGCTGACGCTGTTTGCGCCGGTTGTGGCCAGACTGGCGCTGAATTTCGGCCCGACCGAATATTTCGCGATCCTGGTGCTGTCGTTCACCACCGTGTCTGCGGTGCTTGGCGCTTCCATGCTGCGAGGATTCGCTTCGCTGGGTGTCGGGTTGACCATCGGTTTGATCGGCCTGGACTCGACCTCGGGCATTGCCCGCTACACCCTGGGCGTTCCCGAACTGGTGGACGGTATCGAGGTGGTGCTGGTGGCGGTCGGCTTGTTCGCGGTGGGCGAGGCCTTGTACAGCCTGCTTTATCAAACGGAGGCGAACGAAGGGCGGCATCGCCTGACCTCGTTGTGGATGACCCGTGCCGACTGGAAACGCTCGGTGCCCGCGTGGCTTCGGGGCACGCTGATCGGCTTTCCGTTTGGTTCGATTCCGGCGGGCGGTGCGGAGATCCCGACCTTTCTGTCCTATTCCACCGAGCGCAAGCTCAGCAAGTACCCCAAGGAGTTTTCCGCCAACAAGGGCGAGGGTGCTATCGAAGGGGTCGCCGGCCCCGAAGCGGCCAACAATGCCAGCGCGACCGGGTCCCTGGTGCCGTTGCTGACCCTGGGCATCCCGACGTCCGCCACCGCGGCGATCCTCCTGGCCGCGTTCCAGAACTACAACCTGCAACCGGGGCCGATGCTGTTCGAAACTTCCGCCGACCTGGTCTGGACGTTGGTGGCCTCGCTGTACATCGGCAACGTCATCCTGCTGGTGTTGAACCTGCCGCTGGTGGGGCTGTGGGTCAAACTGCTGCAGATCCCCCGGCCGTACCTGAATGCCGGCATCCTGGTATTCGCCACCATCGGCGTGTATGGCATGCGCCACTCATCCTTCGACCTGCTGCTGATGTTGGCGATTGGCTGGGGCGGGGTGCTGATGCGGCGGTTCGACTTCCCCGTCGCCCCGGTGATCGTCGGCATGCTGCTGGGGCCGATGGCCGAAAAACAATTGCGCAACGCCTTGTCCATCGGCCAGGGCGACTGGACGGTGTTCGTCACGCAACCGATCTCGGCGTTCTTTCTCGCCCTGACGCTGCTGGTGCTGGTGGTGCCTCATGTGTTGCATAAACGCGGGATCAAGTTGCATGAGGATGATTGAGCAATCCCTGTGGGGGCGGTGTGTCAGTGAAATAATGGTCAACTGACCCGACGCCTTCGCGGGCAAGCCCGCTCCCACAGGGTTAGTGGGTGTACGCAGTATTCGTGAACAACAGAAATTACTGTGGGAGCGGGCTTGCCCGCGAAGGCGGTGTGTCAGTCAACATTGATGTTGAATGTGAAGGTGGTCATGCAGTGGTTTGTGCGGTGAACCACTGCATGACCGGCACGCACGCCGGATGGGTGGCCGCCGAGGGTTGCAGGCACAACGAGTAAATCCCTCGGGTCTTCAACGGTTCACCAAACGGAATCACCAGTTCACCGCGCTGGATCGACTCGCCAGCCAGGGTCATGTCGGTCATCGCCACCCCCAGCCCCCGGGCGGCGGCATCGAGCGCCAGTTCGTCGAGGTTGAAGGGGATATGCCGATAGTCCTGCAACGCCTTGCCGCCATTGGCTGACAACCATACCTGCCAGTCATGTTGATCGGAGGAGCGGTGCAGCAATGCGAACTCCGACAGATCGTCCAGCGAAGCCAATGGCCGGGTCGGGGTGCCCAGCCCTGGCGCACACACCGGCACCAGGGCTTCCTCGAACAGCGTCAGGCAATCGGGCGCCGTGGACGGTTCAGGCAGATAGAGAATGTAGGCGTCGCTGTCACTGGCAGGTTCCACCACTTCCGTGGCCACGGTTTCAATGGCCAGGGAGACGTCCGGGTGATGCCGGTAGAAATCGTTCAGTTTGGGCAACAGCCAGCGCACTGCCAGTGACACGTGCATGCGAATGCGGAACGGGCGTTGTCTGGGCGCGAGCCGGTCTTCCAGCGACCTTAGTTGCTCAAGGATGGTGCGAGCGCTGGCCAGCACCTGGTCGCCTTCCGGGGTCAGTTGCAGGCTGCGGCTGCTGCGCACGAACAACGCGACACCGAAGTGGCTCTCCAGTTGCTGGATCTGTCGGCTCACGGCGCTTTGGGTCAGGCAGAGCTTTTGCGCCGCCTGGGTGAAACTGCCTGCCCCGGCGACCTCGACCAGAGCCTGCAAACCCTGCAGCGAGGGCACGTGGCGTACTTTATCCATGCGCTTTCAGAATGCCTCGATGATTTAATAACGTTGGTTGTCTGCGTTATCAGCCTTTAGATTCTAGTCATTGACGCCGTTCACGAAAACCATTTATGCGAATCCTGCATGAAGCGCTGATCGAGACGGTTCACAGAACAAGAACCTGAGGTGACGCATGGAAAATATCTGTGGCTGGATTGTGCAAGCGGGGAGTTCTCCGTTGCGCGATCCGCTCAAAGGCACGCAGCACGCCGACTGGCTGGTGATCGGCGCCGGCATTACCGGCCTCAGTGCGGCGCACGCTCTGGCGCACATGCACCCCCAGGCACGCATTGTGGTCGTTGACCGTCAGCGGGCTGCGCAGGGGGCATCGGCGCGTAATTCCGGGTTTGTGGTGGCCCACGAACACCCCGTCGCCAGCGAACTGTTGGGCAGCGCCGGGTTCGCCGGCTATCAAGTGGATACGGCGATCGGCCGCGCCGCTGCCGATGAAGTGCGCAAGCAGATCGCCCGGCTGGGCATCGAATGCGACTTCAGGGAGTCGGGCTATTTCTTTGCCGTGAGCGATCCACGCAAGCTGAGCGACGTCGAGGCCAAGTTGCAGACCTTGCGGGCCGTTGGCGCCAGCGCGCAGTTCCTGCAAGGCGAGCAACTGATCGAGAAACTCGGCACCCGCCACTATCGTGCCGGAATCTGGTGCGGCAATGGCAATGCGTTGCTGCAACCGGCCAAGTACGTGAAGGGCCTGCTCGATGCCTTGCCGCCGTCAGTGACGGTCCATGAGAACAGCGATATCGCAGGTCTTGAGCGCCTCGGCGACGGCCGGATTCGTGCCCGCGGCCAAGACGGCTGCGTTGAGGCCAAACAGGTGTTGGTCTGCCTGAACGCCTTCATTCCTCGTTCAGGGATCGACGACAGCGGCACCTTCGCGATGGAACTCAGCGCCAGCCTCACGCGACCGCTCAGCGATCAAGAGTTTCAAGCCCTGGGGGCGCCAGCGTCCTGGGGTGTGCTGTCGACCCGTCCGTTGGGCGCCACGGTGCGCCTGACGCCGGATCGCCGGGTGATGATCCGCAACACCGCGGAATACCGCTCCAGGGATTTGTCATTGAGCGAGCTGTCGGCCCGTCGCCAACACCACGTGCTGGGGTTGCAACGGCGTTTCCCGATGCTCGGCGAGCAGGACATCGAATACACCTGGACCGGTCATCTCAGCGCTTCGCGCTCCGGGCAACCGTACTTCGCGAAAGTCGAGGAGGGCGTGTTCGCCGTGGCCGGGTGCAACGGTTCCGGCGTGGCGCGGGGCACGCTGTGGGGTCGCCTGCTCGCGGAAATGGCCTCGGGCGGTGATTCACCGCTGCTGCAATCGGTGATCTCGCGGGCACAACCCGGCTGGCTGCCGCCCAAGCCGCTGCTCGACATCGGTGCCATGCTGCGTATGCGCGTGGAAACGGTTCGGGCCAGAAGCGAAGTCTGAACAACACGAACTTCACAACAAGAACAACAGCACTTCCCATCGAAGGTGATTCAACATGCGCGTCAATACGCTTTCCCTTGTGGCCCTGATCTCGACCTTTTCCGCCGTCGCCTGCGCCGACGAAACCGTCAATATTTCCAACTGGAACGGTTACATCGCCGACGACACCTTGCCCGACTTCACCAAGGCAACCGGAATCAAGGCGACCTACGACATCCACGACAGCAACGAAGTGCTGGAGTCGAAACTGATGACCGGCAATACCGGTTATGACGTGGTCAGCCCGTCGAACCACTTCCTGTCGCGCCTGATCAAGGCCGGCGCGATCCAGAAACTCGACAGGAGCCAGTTGCCCAACTGGAAAAACCTCGACCCGGCATTGATGAAGAAGCTTGAGGTCAACGACCCGGGCAACCAGTACGGCTTCCCTTACATGTGGGGCACGGCGGGCATCGGCTACAACGTCGAGAAGATCAAGGCAATCTTCGGCAATACCGACGTCACCCATTCCTGGAAGCTGTTCTTCGACGAGAACAACATCAAGAAACTCAGCGAGTGCGGCGTGGCGATCATCGACAACCCTACGCAGATCCTGCCGATCACGCTCAACTACCTGGGGCTGCCGCCTCATAGCCATGAGCCGGCCGACTACAAGAAGGCCGAGCAGGCACTGCTGAAGATCCGGCCTTACGTCCAGTATTTCCATGCGTCCAAGTACATCAGCGACCTGGCCAACGGCAACGTCTGCGCGGTGATCGGTTTCAACGGCGACATCGTGCAGGCGGCCGCCAGCGCCAGGGAAGCCAAGAACGGGATCGACATTGCCTACTCAATCCCGGACGAAGGTTCCACCTTGTGGCTGGACATGGTGGTCATGCCCAAGAGCGCACCACACGAGAAGAACGGCTACGCCTACATGAACTACCTGCTGGAGCCGAAGGTGATTGCCAACATCAGCAACAGCATCCACTACGCCAACCCCAACAGTGCGGCGGATGCCTTCGTCGACCCGGCGGTGAAGCAGGACCTGGCGATCTACCCGCCGAAAACCGTGATGGACAAGCTGTTCACCGTCGAGGACTTGCCCGCGGCCATCGCACGCCTCAGCACGCGATTGTGGACCAAGCTGAAAACCAATACCTGATCGCTACGTCATGCGCACATCTGTAGCTTGAGCAAAATCACTGTGGGAGCGAGCTTGCTCGCGATAGCGTCAGGCCAGACAACATTGATGTTGAATGGACCACCGCGATCGCGAGCAAGCTCGCTCCCACAGGTTGTTTCGGGGGATCGGTTCAGGCGTCGATGGCCGGGAAGTCGATGTCGGTCAGGGCTGCGTTGTTTAGATAGTTGGTTAGCGTCTGCGCCGCCACATGGGCGATCACTTCGATGATCTTGCCGTCGTCGATACCCGCGTTACGGGCAGCGGCGATCTGCTCGGCGCTCAGGTGGCCACGGCTTTCGGTGACCTGGCGGGCGAGGGTGGCAATGGCGTTAAGCTCGCCGTGTCGTGCGCTGAGGATCTCCTGCTTGGACAGCCCGGCCTTGCCGGCGAACACCGTGTGAGCCGCCAGGCAGTAGTCGCAGCCGTTGACTTGCGAAGTGGCGAGGGACACCGCTTCCTTTTCCGTGGCGCTCAGGGACGTCTTGCCCAGTGCGGCCGAGTTTTGCAGGTACGAGGCCAGCACGGCCGGTGCGTGGGCCAGGACTTTGAAGACGTTGGGCAGAAAACCGATTTTCTTCTGCACGCCTTCCAGCAGCGGGCGGGTGGTGTCGGTGGCGTTTTCCAGGCTGATCGGGGCAATGCGGGTCATGGTGATACTCCGTGATGTAAGGCGCGGAATGCGCTGGGTACGGAGCTCATGTTAGGGAGTAGGTCTGGTGTATTGGATGCAAATCGTCGAGGATATGCGACAGATCGTCCAGAATTGCCTTCGGGAGCCTTGTCATGGATCGCTTGTCCACGTTGCTCACCCATTTCGGCGTCAATGCCGGCACTTTCCATAGCGGAATGTTCTGCGGCACCGTCGCCTACGACGGCCAGCAGGCCAGCGGTCATTTACACCTGCTCCAGGCGGGGGAGTTGCTGCTCAAAATGGGCGACCAGCCGGACCTGCAACTGACCGAGCCGAGCCTGATCTTTTTCCCCCGGCCCTATCGGCATCGTCTGTTTGCATCTGAAGTATCCGGCACGCAACTGGTGTGCGCGACCCTGGAGTTCGACGGTGGTGCGGGCAATGCCCTGGCGGCGGCGCTGCCGGATTACCTGGTGCTCAAGCTCGATGAAATCCCGACCCTGGCCGGGACCCTGGAATGGCTGTTCAAGGAGGCGTTCGACGGTACGTGCGGGCGTGAAGCGGTGATGGATCGCCTGTTCGAGCTGTTGGTGATTCTGTTGCTGCGGCACATCCTGAGCACCACGGGCCAGCAACCGGGCATGATGGCCGGCCTTGCCGATGCGCGCCTGGCGCGGCCCCTCAGCCTGATGCATCAAAGCCCGGCCAAGGCCTGGAGCGTGGCCGAACTCTCGGTCGCCGCCAACATGTCGCGGGCCAGTTTCGCCGAACACTTTCGCCGGGTGGTCGGGCAGACGCCGGTGGATTACCTAGTGAGCTGGCGCATCAGCCTGGCGCAGAAGCGCCTGCGCGAGGGCCGGCCGATAGCGCTGATTGCCGAGGAAGTGGGTTATGAGAGCCCCTCGGCGCTGGCCCGGGCGTTCCGGCGCAAGACCGGGCTGAGCCCGCGGGAGTGGAAGGGTAGTTGATACACCCGAAAACCCTGTGGGAGCGAGCTTGCTCGCGATAACGGTGTGTCAGACACCTGATATGGCGACCGACACTCCGTCATCGCGAGCAAGCTCGCTCCCACAGATACAGTGGTGGCCTCAGCAGTGCATCAGAACTTGAACGCCTGCCGCCCCACCAACAGCCATTTACCGTCCTGCTTTTGCCAGATCTGGAAGTTTTCGATTTCGGTGGGCACCACTTCGGTGCCTTTGAGTGCTTGTGCCGAGAAATGGTGGCGGACCAGTGCGACATCACCGGAGACGGTGATGGTCTGGTTTTGCATCTCAAGGGTCTTGAACGCGCTTTTGCCGGTTTCGATGTCGGCGATGAAGGCCTGCTTGTCCTGGATCTTGCCGCTGGAATGCCCGTAGGTCAGGTTCTCGGCAGTCAAGGCGTTCAGTTCCGGGATGTCCTTGTGCAGCATGGCCTGGGTCAGGTGGTCGACGGCCTGGGCCACGTCCTTGTCCGCGGCGGCCGGGGTGGCGGCGACGTAGCCGGTGAACAGGCACAGAAAACCAATCAGCACTTTTGCTTTTTTCATGGGTGTTTCCTTGTTGTTGTAGGGATGACGCGATGAATGGATGAATATTCATCAGTCATCGTACAACCTAGCATGCACTGGAGGGAAAAAGCGAACTTGCCCGGCGACCTTGCCTCGAAGTTAAAAGGGCGATGTCCTGACTTCGAGGTATTGCAGCCATGCAGCCGAACCAACGTATACGGCACGACCTGACGTTGCTGATGGTGTTCCTGGTGATCGTCGTGGTGTCGGGTTTTTCTCCCCGCAGCCGGGTGGACTGGGCGCTGGAAAACCTGCTGGTGCTGTTGCTGGTGGGCACCCTGGTCGCGGTTTCTCGGCGGTTTCGCTTGTCGGCGTTGTCCATCACGCTGGTGTTTGCGTTTCTGTGCGTGCATGAACTGGGCGCCCATTACACCTATTCTCTGGTCCCCTACGAACACTGGTCGTCTGCGTGGTTCGGGTTCAGTGTCGAGCAGGCGTCGGGTGTTCACCGTAATCACTACGACCGGCTGGTGCATCTGAGCTACGGGCTACTGCTGGCATATCCGGTGCGCGAAGTCCTGTGGCGGCTGACGCCGCTGCGCGGGTTCTGGCTGTTTTTCGTGACCCTGAACATCATGCTGTCGACCTCCGCCGTGTACGAACTGGTGGAGTGGATCGGCGGTGCCTTCCTGGGCAATGACACGGCGAAGGCCTTCGTCGGTGCGCAAAACGATCCGTGGGATTCGCAAAAGGACATGGCCATCGCGGTCGCCGGTGCGATGGCCAGCCTGTCGCTGGTGTCGCTGCGCGGCATGCTGAAAAAGCAACCGGTGACGACCGCATGTCGCAAAAAACACAATCTGTGGGGATAGGCTTCAATTACTGCGTGGCCCCGTCGATAACCTCTTCAAGCGTGCTATCCGCGCGGTGCAAGCCCGCCGTCCAACGTGCCAGAGAGGAACCACAGAGTGTCCATAAAACTGCGTTTAATGTTGCTGATCGGCACCGGACTACTGACTGCGTTGATCATGAGCCTGGTCAGTTATCTGGGGAACGCCCGGATGGCCGAGGCCGTGGACGACAACAACGTCAGCATGGCCGCGCTGCGCAACCACCTCGAAGCCGACATGATGCACGACGCGTTGCGCGCCGACGTGCTGTCGGCCATGTTGGTGGGCTTGAACAAGAGCACCAGCAGCAAAGCCGAGGTGCGCAGTTCCATCGAAGAGCACGCCCAACGCTTTCGCGATGTGCTCGGGGAAAACCTCAAGCTGCCGGTCAACGACACCATCAAGGCCGCCCTTAACAAGATCAAGCCCAGCCTCGACACCTATATCAGCGCCGCCGAACGCATCGTCGGTCTGGCCCTGGAAAACCCGGAGGCTGCGCAACAGGAGCTGGGCACGTTCAACAAGGTCTTCAGCCAACTGGAAGACCAGATGGAGGCCCTCAGCGAGTTGATCGAAAGCAACACGCAACAGACCAGCCAGGGCACAGCGCTTGCCATCAGCAACGCCAACCTGACCCTGGGCGGTGTGCTGATCGCCAGCCTGTTGTTGCTGCTGGCCCTGGGGCGCTCGGCGATCCTGAGCATCATGGGCCCGTTGCAAACCGCCAGCCGCATTGCCGAGAGCATCGCCCATGGCAACCTCAGCGAGCCGATTGTCGAGCCCACTCGCAAGGACGAAGCCAGCGCCTTGATTCGTAGCCTGGCAACCATGCAGCGGGATTTGCGCGGCATGATCGAGGTCGTGCGCAGCAACGCCCACGGCGTCAGCGGCATGAGCCAACTATTGAGCAACGGCTGCCATGAAGTGGCCGGCAGCAGCCAGCAGCAAAGCGCGGCGGCCAGCACCATGGCCGCGGCCGCCAGCGAAATGACCGCGAGCATCGAGGAAATTACCCGGCATGCCGAACGGGCGCTGAACATGGCCAATCAGGCAGAAAACCTGGCCAAGGACGGCGGCCGGGTGATCCACCAGGTGGTCAGCGACATGGATGGCATCGCGCGTTCGGCGCAGCAGTCGGCGCAGGTGATCCGCACGCTGGACAAGGAGTCCGAGGGGATTTTCAACATCATCCAGGTGATCAAGGGCATTGCCGACCAGACCAACCTGCTGGCACTCAACGCCGCCATTGAAGCCGCCCGCGCCGGCGAGCAGGGACGCGGTTTTGCCGTGGTGGCCGATGAGGTCCGCAGCCTGGCGGGGCGCACCAGCGCTTCCACCCAGGAGATCGCCAGCATGGTCGCACGCATCCAGCAAAGCACCCGCGAGGCGGTGATCAGCATGGAGGAGGGCGTGGCCCAGGTCGACAAAGGCATGGCGGTGACAGCCGATGTCGAGCGCGCCATCCGCGAGATCCTCGACGCCACGCTGCACACCACGCAATTGGTCAATGACATCAGCCGTACCATCGGCGAGCAAAGCCTGGCCAGCAACGAGATCGCCCATCAGGTGGAGATGATTGCCGGCATGTCCGAAGGCAACAGCAAGGTGATCGGGCAGACGGCTTCGACCACGGATGAACTGTCCAGTCTGGCGGGGCAGTTGTCGCAGTCGGTGGATCGGTTCAGGCTTTGAGGTAGAAGTCGCCAGACCTGACGCCATCGCGAGCAAGCTCGCTCCCACAGAGGATCTCCTTATGACGAAGATCCCTTGTGGGAGCGAGCTTGCTCGCGATGGCAATAGTCCAGACAACGCTGGACCAATGACCTAAAGATACTTATCCGTCACCGCCCCCTCCGAAGCACTGGACACGGTCTTCGCATACTTGGCCAGCACCCCGCGTTTGTATTTGGATTCCGGCCGCACCCAGCGCGACTTGCGCTCGGCCAGCACGGCATCGGACACATCCACGGTAATCTGCCGGGTTTGCGCATCGATGATGATCCTGTCGCCATTCTCGACGAGCGCAATCGGCCCGCCTTCAAACGCCTCAGGCGTGATATGCCCCACCACAAAACCATGCGAGCCACCAGAGAAGCGCCCGTCGGTGATCAGCGCCACCTCCTTGCCCAAACCCTTGCCCATGACCGCTGACGTCGGCGAGAGCATTTCGCGCATGCCCGGCCCGCCCTTGGGCCCTTCGTAGCGGATCACGATCACTTCGCCGGGCTGCACTTCGCCATTGAGAATGCCGGCCAGCGCACCTTCCTCGCCGTGATAGACCCGCGCCGTGCCTTCGAAGCGCAGGCCTTCCTTGCCGGTGATCTTGGCCACGGCGCCGGTGGGCGAGAGGTTGCCGCGCAGGATGACCAGGTGCGAGTCCTTCTTGATCGGCTGGTCGAAGGGCCGGATCACGTCCTGGCCGGCCGGGTAGTCGGGCACACCGGCGAGGTTTTCCGCCAGGGTCTGGCCGGTGACGGTCAGCACATCGCCGTGCAGCATGCCGGCATCGAGCATGCGCTTCATCAACGGTTGAATGCCGCCGATGGCCACCAGCTCGCTCATCATGTACTTGCCGCTGGGGCGCAGGTCGGCGACCACCGGGGAAATCTTGCCCAGCTCGACGAAGTCATCCAGGGTCAGTTCGACATCCACCGCGTTGGCCATGGCCAGCAGATGCAGCACGGCATTGGTCGAGCCGGCGAGGGCGATCACCACGCGTATCGCATTCTCGAAGGCTTTGCGGGTCATGATGTCCCGGGGCTTGAGGTCGAGCTTGAGCAGCTCCATGACTTGCTGGCCGGCGCGGAAACTGTCCGAGGCCTTGTCGCCGCCGATGGCGTCCTGGGAGCTGGAACCGGGCAGGCTCATGCCCAGCGCCTCGATGGCCGAGGCCATGGTGTTGGCGGTGTACATGCCGCCACAGGAGCCGGGGCCGGGAATCGCCACTTCCTCGATCTGCTTGACCTGGATTTCGCTGATGTCGCCCCGCGCGTGCTGGCCCACGGCCTCGAACACGGAAATGATGTCGGTATGCCCGGCCCCCGGCTGGATGGTGCCGCCATAGACAAAGATCGACGGGCGATTGAGCCGCGCCATGCCGATCAGGCAGCCCGGCATGTTCTTGTCGCAGCCGCCGATGGTCACCAGACCGTCGAAACCCTCGCAACCGGTGACCACTTCGATGGAGTCGGCGATCACTTCGCGCGATACCAGGGAATACTTCATGCCTTCGGTGCCATTGGCGATGCCGTCGGAAATGGTGATGGTGTTGAAGATCACGCCCTTGGCGCCGGCGGCATTCGCGCCTTTTTCGGCCTCGAGCGCCAGCTTGTCGATGTGCATGTTGCAGGGCGTGACCATGGCCCAGGTCGAGGCGATGCCGATCTGCGGTTTTTTGAAGTCTGCATCGGTAAAACCCACGGCGCGCAGCATGGCCCGGGCGGGCGCGGCTTCGACGCCGTCGATTACCTGGGATGAATATTTGCGCAGATCGTCTTTATCGCTCATGACAACACCTCAAGCCTCGGCGGAAAAAGCCCAGTGAGTATAGTGCTCCTCCCGAAGAGCAAAAGATCCCTGTAGGAGCTGCCGAAGGCTGCGATCTTTTGATCCTGAACCGGACCACACAGTCGCGAACAGACGCGCGGGTTAGCCATGTCGTGATATTCTTCGCCCCAACTTGGTTTGACCTATTCAGTTGGCGTGTCCTCGAGACGTGCCGACGGAATCACTGTCGCTCAAGTAGCTGAAGCCAATAAAGATAAAAAGTCAGTTCAGAAGGGACAAAAAACTGGGGTCGATGCAGTTCATCGGCCTTGTGTGCCCACCCTGCAATCCTTGAGTGCCGCATCCGTGACTGCCGTGAAACACGGGGGCTGTGCGCATGAGGATGGAAGGGCGGATGGCGTTTTATCATAGGTGCTACAGATGTTTAAGAAAGTGAACACAGCCCTGCTGGGGCTGGCCTTGTCGTTGGGGATGACGACAGCCCAGGCCGAAGAAGCCAAGAAGGTCGACGTACTGCTCATTGGCGGCGGCATCATGAGCGCGACCCTGGGTGTCTGGCTCAACGAGCTGGAACCTGGCACTTCGATGGAAATGATCGAGCGCCTCGACGGCGTCGCCCAGGAAAGCTCCAACGGCTGGAACAACGCCGGTACCGGTCACTCCGCCCTGGCCGAGCTGAACTACACCCCGGAAGACGAGAACGGCAAGGTCTCGATCCCGAAGGCCGTTGAAATCAACGAAGCCTTCCAGATTTCCCGTCAGTTCTGGGCCTGGCAGGTTCAGCAAGGCGTGCTGAAGAACCCGCGTTCGTTCATCAACTCCACGCCGCACATGAGCTTCGTGTGGGGCGATGACAACATCAAGTTCCTGAAAAAACGCTACGACGCCCTGCAGGCGAGCCCGCTGTTCGCCGGCATGCAGTACTCCGAAGACCCGGCTGTGATCAAGCAGTGGGTGCCGCTGATGATGGAAGGGCGTGACCCGAACCAGAAAATCGCGGCCACCTGGAGCCCGATCGGCACCGACGTGAACTTCGGCGAAATCACGCGTCAGTTCGTTGCACACCTGCAAACCACGCCGAAGTTCGACTTGAAGCTGTCCAGCGAAGTACAGGACATCACCAAGAACGCCGACGGCAGCTGGCGCGTCAGCTACAAAAACCTGAAAGACGGCAGCAAGACCGAAACCGACGCCAAGTTCGTGTTCATCGGCGCCGGCGGCGGTGCCCTGCACCTGCTGCAGAAGTCCGGCATTCCTGAAGCCCAGGAATACGCAGGCTTCCCGGTAGGCGGCTCGTTCCTGGTGACCGAGAACCCGACCATCGCCGAACAACACCTGGCCAAGGCCTACGGCAAGGCTTCGGTGGGCGCACCGCCGATGTCGGTTCCGCACCTGGACACCCGCGTGCTGGACGGCAAGCGCGTGATCCTGTTTGGCCCGTTCGCGACCTTCAGCACCAAGTTCCTGAAAGAAGGTTCGTACCTGGACCTGCTGACCACCACGACCACCCACAACGTGTGGCCAATGACCAAGGTCGGCATCAAGGAATACCCGCTGGTCGAGTACCTCGCCGGCCAACTGATGCTGTCGGATGAAGACCGCCTCAACGCCCTGAAGGAATACTTCCCGAACGCCAAGGCTGAAGACTGGCGCCTGTGGCAAGCCGGCCAGCGCGTGCAGATCATCAAGCGTGACGAAGCCGCCGGTGGCGTGCTGAAACTGGGCACCGAAATCGTCGCTTCGCAAGACGGCAGCATCGCCGGCCTGCTGGGCGCCTCCCCAGGCGCATCGACCGCCGCACCGATCATGCTGACCGTGCTGCAGAAAGTGTTCAAGGACAAGGTCGCGAGCCCTGAGTGGCAGGCAAAACTGCACCAGATCGTACCGAGCTACGGCACCCAGCTGAACAACAGCCCTGAGAAGGTTGCTGAGGAGTGGGCCTACACCGCCAAGGTGCTGGAACTGACTCCGCCACCAGCGGTGATCGCGCCGGCTGTGAAACCAGTGACTGTCGATACGGATGCGAAAGCGCCGAAGGCTAGTGCTGCGAGTGATATGGCTCTGTAACTAGACGCCGGATCAAAAAAAGCCCACTGAACCGGCGACGGTCAGTGGGTTTTTTCGGTCTGGAGACTCAGATATTTCCTGCAGTGAAGTGGGCTTGCCCCTCAGAAGTGCCATCGTTAATCTCCTTCGGTCGCTGCCAACCCAGCGACCGGGTGTGGTAGCCCGATTTTCATAGGAACCCAATCCAATGGAGTTCCAAATGCTCAACGAAAACGCTAACTCATCAGAAACCCCAAGTTCGTCCGATTCCGATACTGAGTTTGTGTCCCGTAAACCGGCCGGGGCCGAACGCCGTCCCAACCCCATCTTCACCATCGCCCCCAACGTCAACAACGAAACCCTCCTGGTTCACGCCTGTGAAACCCTGGCCTCGGCCAGTGTCATGGCCAGTGAGCTGGCGTTTATCCTCAGCGGCCCTAAATGCAATTTGGCGTTGGGGATTCAACAGATGATTGCCTTGGCGGAGTTGTCGGTGAACCGCGTGCTGGATCAAGTCGATCCGCAGTAGCAGGCGAGGGCAGTTATTGGCCTGAAGGGAAAAAGCCCACTGAACCGGCGACGGTCAGTGGGTTTTTTGTGGGCGATGACCAGAACATGCCGAAAAGCTGTTTACTTAAGCGTGTCTTCAGCCAGGGAGAAACCCGTGGCGAGGGAGCTTGCTCCCGCTTGAGTGCGTAGCACTCATAAAAAACGGCATTGTTGTCCTCATTTTTTGGGGCCGCTGCGCAGCCCAGCGGGAGCAAGCTCCCTCGCCACAAAAAGCAGGTGTGTCTGAGGCATCTGCTTAGGTGAACAGCACTCTCTCTATGCCGCATATATCGGCAATCCCTGTCATCAATTGCCAAGTATCTGACGCTCAATGTGAAGCAGACAGGTTGGTCGTGACGATACTGGTTTGTTTACCCACCTCGGTAAGGCGAAACCGTAAGTCTGATACCCCTTCGCCCTGGCGGGAACATGTAGGCGCAAGCCTGCTCCGGACGGCGTTCCGAACATGGACTCACGTGCGCTGCGTTTATCCAGTAAACACGCGTAATTGTTAACGACCATCGCGAGCAGGCTCGCTCCCACAGTAGTCAGTTGCATCTCGATAAAACAATCATAGAGAGCGCAGAATGAAGTTCAGTTTTATAGACAGCCGCCAGCCGAGTCGCCGGCGGGTTTTACGCGATGCTTTCACGTTGGCGTTGGCGGCTTCGCCGGTGGCAAATCTGGCCAGGGCTGCCGAGGAAAACACTGAAGAAGTGACCTTTGCCGCGGGCCCGCGACCGCTGGTGCAATACCCGCAAAAACGCCCGTTGACCCTGGTGACCACGCGCCCGCCGCACCTGGAGACGCCGTTCTCTGTCTTCAATGAAGGGGTCATCACGCCCAATGACGCGTTTTTCGTGCGTTACCACCTGGCCAATTTCCCGACCAGCATCGATCCGGACAGCTACCGCTTGACGATCAAGGGCTTGGTCGACACACCGCTGTCGCTTTCCCTTGCCGAACTCAAGGCGCTTGCCGAGCCGGTGGAGGTGGTGGCCGTCAATCAGTGTTCGGGCAACAGCCGTGGCTTCTCGATGCCGCGGGTGTTCGGGGCTCAGTTGGGCAATGGCTCGATGGGCAATGCGCGGTGGTTGGGTGTACCGCTCAAGGCGGTACTGGAAAAGGCGGGAGTGAAGGCCGGCGCCATGCAAGTGACCTTCCGTGGACTCGATAAGCCGGTGCTGCCGAGCACGCCGGAGTTCATCAAGGCACTGGACATCAGCCATGCCATGGACGGCGAGCCGATGATCGCCTGGTCAATGAATGGCACCGACCTGCCATTTCTCAACGGTTATCCGATTCGTCTGGTGGTGCCGGGTTATTTCGGCACGTACTGGGTCAAGCACCTGAGTGAGATCGAAGTCGTCGACCATACCTACGACGGTTTTTTCATGGCCAAGGGGTACCGGGTTCCGGATAACGATTGCCTGTGCATTGCCCCCGGCACCACGGCGGCGAAAACCCAACCGATTTCCAGGTTGCCGGTGCGCAGTTTCATCACCAGCGTCAAACACGGCGATGTATTGCCGCTGAACCAGAGCCTGGTGCTCAAGGGCATCGCGTTCGACGGCGGCGCCGGGGTCAACAAGGTCGAGGTGTCGATCGACGGCGGAGCTACATGGCGCGAATCCACCCTCGGGCAGGACCTGGGCCGTTTCTCCTTTCGTGAGTGGACGCTGCCGATCACCTTTACCAACAAGGGCGCCACTCAGTTGATGGTGCGCGCCAGCAACAGGGCCGGCGAGACGCAGCCGCTGCAAGCGGACTGGAACCCCGGTGGCTACCGCCGCCACGTCGTCGAAACCCGCCACGTGACCGTCGCCTGAGGAGGGCTGCATGAAATTTTTGACCTCCCTGCTGTGTGCCGCCCAGGTTTGCCTGATGACCCTGGCTGACGCCGCGCCACTCTCGATCACCTTGCCGCCCGAAACGGCAGCGTTCAAGCCCAGTTCGCTGCCTGGTTACCCTTTGGCGCAGCAGAAGTGCTCCATCTGCCATTCGGCCGACTACATCAACTTCCAGCCACCCGGCATGAGCCTGGCGCAGTGGACCGCCGAAGCGGGCAAGATGCAGCACGTGTACGGTGCTCCGATCAGCGACCAGGACGTGAGTGTGATTGGCGCCTACCTGGCGGCGACCTACGGCAGTGCCAAGGCCAGCGACGCCGATGTCCAGGCGGCCTCGAACCCGCCGGTGGAGCAGCCGCCGACGGTGTCGGTGGGAAAAGTGGCTTCGGCCTTGCTCAAGGACAACGCCTGCCTGTCCTGCCACGCAATCGACCATAAGGTCGTTGGCCCGGCCTATCACGATGTGGCGGCCAAATATGCCAATGACCCCCAGGCACTGGCCCGGGTAATGTCCAGCATTCAGCATGGCGGCAGCGGGAAGTGGGGGGATGTGCCCATGCCGCCCTTCGCACAATTGGGCCCGGACGACCTGAAAAGCCTGGCGACGTTCATCATGAGCCAGTGAGTCTGATGCAAAAAAGCCCACTGAACCGGCGACGGTCAGTGGGCTTTTCTGTGAGTGCGATTTGTTCAATCCATCTAGGGATTGGCGGCACTGAAGCGCTTGAGAATGTCCTGGTACATTCTGGTCCGCCGGTGATCCCGGCCATATCCGCCAGCGGCGGCGACGGTGCCGGCCTGGACGTGGTCCAGGTACTTGAAGATTTTGCCGGGCGACAGAAACACCACCTTGTAGCCGAGGCCGATCGCGCGGTCCTGCAGCTCATAACCGGGCACCCGGTCATCGATCTGGAAATGCAGACCCTGCTGCTTCATCAGCCTGCAATTCCATAGCGTGCAAAAGCTTTTCAGGTGGGTTTCGGTGTAGGGCTTCGGTTCTCTTGAACGCAGGCCCAGGGACAGTTTCAAGCGGCGCAAATGGTGCTTTGCGAAGCGTGAGGTGAAGCGCCAGACAGTCCTTGGCATCCCGCGATTGAGTTGCTCGGTGCAGCCGACCGCGATGACATTTTGGTCCCTGGTGCAGTGCTCCATCATCACCGTAAAGATGTTGGCATCGAAGACGAAAGTGTCGGTGTGCATCAGGAACAGATGGTCGGTATCGACCCTGGACAGCGCCATGTCCAGTGCCTTGCCATGGGCAATGTGGCCGGGTTCTTTGGTGGGGGCATCGCGTTCGATCAGGTTGATCCAGTCCAGTGAGCGCAGATACTCGACGCTGGCGTCCGCCGAATCGTTGTCCACCACACAGACGGGTATGCCGGCTTTGCGTGCAGGCTCACGCAAAAGGTCCAGGCAGATCCTGGTCAGATCGAGGGTTTTGTAATTCACCAGCACGATGCTGAACGGCGGTTTGGCGCTTGTATCGACACGGGCCATCTTCGAAATGCTCGACTACCTGAAAGCTTCGAAGACTAAACAGGCAACCTTAGCCCAAGCTTAATTTCACCTGGGCGGGTTGGCCGTTGGCATTCAGGCGGCCTCGATACGCCTAGGGTTTGGCCTGGTTTTTCTGCTTCTCTTCAATTTTCGCATCGACCGCAGCACGAATCTGGTCAACGCTGAAACTGGCAGGCTTCTGGCTCGGCGGGTACTCGATGAAGGTCTGCAGGAAGCGCGCCGCCTTGGCCACACCCGCGGCCATCAGGTAAGAGTTTTTCACCAGCCAGTCGTTGTACTGGTCCGAGACCAGGTCAGCCCGCTCATACGGGTCCATGCGCAGGTTGAACAGCTTCGGCACGCGCAGTGGCACGAACGGGCTGCTCCACACCGCAAAGCCACCGGGTTCGCGCTGTTCGGCGAAGACCACTTTCCAGTTTTCGAAGCGCATCGATACCAGCACGCCGTCGTCGTTGAAGTAGTAGAACTCGCGACGCTCGCCTTTAGGCTGTTGGCCGGTCAGGTACGGCAATTGGTTGTAGCCGTCCAGGTGCACCTTGAAGCTGTTGCCGCCCGAGGTCGGTGCCCAACCCTTGAGCAACTTTTCCTTCACGTCGGTTTCGCCCGCGGCTGCCAGCAAGGTCGGGAACCAGTCCATGCCCGAGAACAGCTCGTTGGACACTGCGCCCGGCTTGATCTTGCCTGGCCAGCGGACTATCGCCGGCACGCGGTAGGCGCCTTCCCAGTTGGAGTTCTTCTCGTTACGGAACGGCGTGGTTGCCGCGTCCGGCCAGGAGAACTGGTTCGGGCCGTTGTCGGTGGTGTAGACGACGATGGTGTTGTCGGCGATTTTCAGGTCGTCGAGGGTCTTCAGCAGTTTGCCGACATCGCCGTCGTGTTCCAGCATGCCATCGGCGTAGTCGTTGCCGGGCATGCCGCTCTGGCCCTTCATCGAGTCGCGTACGTGGGTGAACAGATGCATGCGCGTGGTGTTCATCCAGACGAAGAACGGCTTGTCGGCCTTGGCCTGTTTCTCGATGAAGGATTGAGCGGCAGCGGTGGTTTCGTCGTCGATGGTTTCCATGCGCTTGGCGGTCAGCGCGCCGGTGTCTTCGATCTTGCCGTCGGCGTAGCTGTGGATCACGCCGCGTGGCGTCCTGGTCTTGACGAAGTCAGGGTCATCCTTGGGCCAGTAAGGGCGCTCGGGTTCCTCTTCGGCGTTGAGGTGATAGAGGTTGCCGAAGAACTCGTCGAAACCGTGGTTGGTCGGCAGGAACTCGTCCTTGTCACCCAGGTGGTTCTTGCCGAACTGGCCGGTTGCATAACCCTGGGACTTGAGCGCCTGGGCGATGGTGATGTCGCGTTTTTGCAGGCCGATCGGCGCGCCCGGCACGCCCACCTTGGTCAGGCCGGTGCGCAGCGGTGACTGGCCGGTGATGAACGACGAGCGCCCGGCGGTGCAGCTGTTCTCCGCGTAATAGTCGGTGAACAGAATGCCTTCGTGGGCGATGCGGTCGATGTTCGGCGTCTTGTAGCCGACCACGCCCATGGAATAGGCGCTGATGTTGGTCTGGCCGATGTCATCGCCGAAGATCACCAGAATGTTGGGTTTGTCAGCGGCATTCGCCGCCATTGCCATGACCGTTGTCGCCACCAGGGCGAGTTTCGGCAGCCACTTTTTTATGCGAGTCATCTGACTGGCTCCTTGTTGACGGGCGTCGCACAGGGCGACCAGCGGCCATGTTCGAACGTCGTCAAAAGGTTCGCGCCACCCGTATCAGGTGGCGTGGCCGTCGATATGCAACACCGCGCCGGTGACGCTGGCGCCGGCACCGCTGGCCAGCAGTAACAAGGGGCCGTTGAGTTCTTGCAGGCCGGCGTCCTTGCCTCGACCGGCCGCGATGACGTTGACGCGAATGCGGTGCGGTGTCAGCGACTGGGCCATGGCGCGGCTCATGCGGATCAGGCTGCTATTGGTGCGCAGGCACGGGTTCGGCTCGCTGATGGGGCGCGGCGGCGGGTCGATATTGACGATGCTGCCACCGCGTTCGGCCTTGATCATGTGCAGGCTGGTGCAGTGGACGATGTGATTGTTCAGGGCAACATGCTCGCGCTCGGCGCTGTTGTTGATCAGCACATCGACGCTGCCGAATCGCTCTTGCACGGTACCCAGGGCGGCTTCGATGCTCGGTCTGCGGGCGCTGTCGAGGCTGACGACCATGACTTCGCCACCTTCCCAATGCAGATCGGCCGCCAGTTGCTCCAATTGCGAAGGGTGCTGGCCGCCGAGGGCCACACGGGCGCCGGCGAGGCTGATCAGACGGGCGAAATGCGCGCCCAGTCGGGTGCTGGCATCGGCCACCAGGACGGTCTTGCCGGCCATGGAAAACGGTTGCATGAGATCGCTCATGGGCGTGCCTCCGCGGTCATCGGGCGGCGGGTGACCAAGGCTCGTGGGGCCGGTATCCCGGGCGACGGAACAGGCGCGGCGCCGAGCATTTTCAACACCAGTTCCGAGTAATGGCGGATGACGGCATCGATGCTCCAGCGACCATCGGCCTGGTACCAGACGCAGGCATGGGTGAGCATGTTGAACAGGGTGCGGGCCATCAGTTTGGGTTCGGCGCAGTTCAGCGAACCTTCCTTGACCCCTTGTTCCAGCAGTTCCTGCAGGGCGTTCAGATATTGACGCCGGGCTTGGCGGACCTGCTCCAGATCCTCTTCGCCGAGGCTTCTGAACTCCAGATTGCCGAGCATGGCCTCGTCCTGGTGTTCCAGGTGATAACGCACGTGGCAGGCGATGAAGGCGAGCAGTTTGATATCGGCGGTCGCGCACTTTTTGGGGCGGCGCCGTGCCCACTCCCGGGACACCCCCTGGAAATACTCGAGAATCAGCTCCAGCAGCAGTTCGTTTTTGCCTTTGTAGTAGAGGTACAGCGTCGAGGCGTTGATGCCGGCTTCAGTGGCGAGCTGGCGCAGGCTCATCGAGCCGAAGCCATTGCGCGAGATCAGTTTGATGGCGGCCAGGCGGATGTTGCTTTCAGTCATGTTCATGGGAGTGATCCTGCGGTCATCAAAACTCAAACGAAGTTGTGGCGGAGGAGCTTTTTGTGGCGAGGGAGCTTGCTCCCGTTGGGCTGCGAAGCAGGCCCATTTTTTCGGGGCCGCTTCGCGCCCCAGCGGGAGCAAGCTCCCTCGCCACAGTGGTTTTTACCTGCTGCTTATCGCTTTGTGCTTATTGCAGATTGCCGGCCACCGCGATGGTCTGCGCCGTGATGTAGTTCGACTCCGGCGAGCAGAACAGGTACACCGCATCGGCCGCTTCCTGCACGGTGCCCGGACGACCCAGCGGGTTGCGCTGGGCGAACGACTTGGCGGCTTCCGGGCTGATGCCGACTCGGATGTCACGGCCTTCGATGTTCACCGTGGCGCCGGCATGGGCGTCGGCCTTGGTCATGCGGGTTTCGATGAAACCGAAGGCCACGGCATTGACGTTGACCTTGAAACGACCCCATTCGCGCGCCAGCGCACGGGTCATGCCGATTACGCCGGCCTTGGCCGAGGAGTAGTTCATCTGCCCGGCGTTGCCGTTGAGGGCCGACACCGAAGAAATGTTCACCACTTTGCGGAACACCTCGCGCTCGGCCGCCGCATCGGCCTGGGCCTGGGCCTTGATGATCGGGTAGGCCGCCCGCAGGATGCGGAAGGGCGCGGTCATGTGGCAATCGAGAATGGCGTACCACTGCTCATCGCTCATCTTCTGGATCACGTCGTCCCAGGTGTAGCCGGCGTTGTTGACGATGATGTCGATGGCGCCGAAGTTGTCCATCGCGGTCTTGACGTAGCGGTCGCCGAAGTCCGGGGCGCTGACGTTGCCGTGGCAGACGGCGGCTTCGCCACCCAGCTTGCGGATCATTTCAGCGGTCTCGTGGGCCGGGTCGGCGTCCAGGTCGTTGATGACGATGCGCGCGCCTTCGCTCGCCAGTTTCAGGGCGATCTGTTGACCGATGCCACGACCGGAACCGGTGACCAGTGCGACTTTGCCTTCGAGTTTTGCCATGGGGTGTTGCTCCTCAGTGATCAGTTTTGTTTACAGAGCGATCACGGCGTCGCCAACGATCTTGGTCTCGCCGTATTGATTGGTGGTGCGCACTTCGACCTTGATACGTTGCTCGCCGTCGACCTCGAAGCGCTCGACGACAGTGCCGGTGCAGGTGATCTGGTGACCCAGGTGAGTGATGCCGAGAAAGCGCACGCCGAACTCGCGCAACTGGCGCTGATCGACCCACTGGGTCAGCAGGCGAGCGAGGTAGGCCATCGACAGCATGCCGTGGGCGAACACGTCGGGCATGCCGGCCCGGCGCGCGTAATCGGTGTCGATGTGGATGGCGTTGTGATCACCCGACGCACCGGCGAACAGGGCCAGGGTGGTGCGGTTGATCGGCGGCAGGGCCAGTGGTGGCAGGGTGTCGCCGACGTTGATTTTTTCCAGGCTAATCGCGTTCATCAGTGTTCTCCGCTTCAGCTGTTGCGCTGCACAAGCACGCTGCGCAGGTCCGCAACGTGCTCACCGTGCTGATTGGTGACTCGGGTTTCGCGCACCACGAATTCCAGGGCGCCGCCTTTCTTGTCGTAGATGTCGGCGATGCGCACATCGAAGCGCAAGGTGTCGCCGGCATAGGCCATGCGGTGATAACGGAAGGATTCTTCGCCGTGCAAAATGCGCGCGGTGACGATGCCCAGTTCGTCACGCCAGGCGTTCGAGGGAATCTGGAACTCCAGCGAAAACAGAAAGGTCGGCGGCAGCGGCAGGTTGGGATACCCGGCATCGCGTGCGGCCTGTTCGTCAAAGTAAACCGGGTTGGTTTCACCGGTGGCCTTGGCGAAGAAGCGCAGTTGCCCGGCTTCGGCGGTCACGAGGAAAGTGGGCAGTTGTCTGCCGATGTGTTTCTTGTCGATCATCGAAATGGCTCCTTTGCTCTGCGGGCGCGTCAGTTTTTCTGGTAAACGGTGACCACGCAGGCGCCGCCCAGACCGAGGTTGTGCTGCACCGCAATGCGCGCGTCCTGCACCTGGCGTTGTTCGGCGGTGCCGCGCAGTTGGTGGGTCAGTTCAAAGCACTGGGCCAGGCCGGTGGCGCCCAGCGGGTGGCCCTTGGAGAGCAGGCCGCCGGACGGATTGGTCACCCATTTGCCGCCATAGGTGTTGTCGCCATCGTTGACCAGTCGCTCACCGCCGCCCTCAGCGCACAGGCCCAGGCCTTCATAGGTCAACAGTTCGTTCTGCGCGAAGCAGTCGTGCAGTTCGATGACGTCGATGTCCTGCGGGCCGATACCGGCCTGGTTGTAGGCGATATCCGCAGCCATGCGGGTCATGTCGAAACCGACCACGCGGATCATGTCCCTGGCGTCGTAGGTGCTCGGCAGGTCAGTGGTCAGCGCCTGGCCCGCCATCAATACGTCAGTGCGCAGGCCGTGCTTTTTCGCGAACGCTTCGGACACCACGATGGCCGCGGCAGCGCCACAGGTCGGCGGGCAGGCCATCAATCGCGTCATCACTCCTTCCCACAACATCGGGGCGGCCATGACTTCTTCGCTGCTCACCACGTTGCGGAACACTGCCAGCGGGTTATTGGCGGCGTGACGGCTGGCCTTGGCGCGGATCCTGGCGAAGGTTTCCAGTCGGGTGCCGTACTTCTGCATGTGCGCGTAGCCGGCGCCGCCGAACTGGCGGATGGCATTGGGCAGGTCAGGCATGCCGATCAGTTCGTTGGCCAGCACCAGGGCACGTTCGGTGGCCGGTGCGCGATCGGTCCAGGCGGATTTCAAGGCGCCCGGGTTCATGTGTTCGAAGCCAAACGCCAGGGCACAGTCCACCGCGCCGCTTTGTACCGCCTGGCGAGCGAGGAACAGGGCGCTGGAACCGGTGGCGCAGTTGTTGTTGACGTTGATCAGCGGAATGCCGGTCATGCCCACGCGGTACAAGGCTTTCTGGCCGCAGGTGGAGTCGCCGTAGACATAACCGGCGTAGGCCTGCTGGATGTCATTGAAATTCACACCCGAATCGGCCAGGGCCTGGCGGATCGCCTGTTCACCCATGACGTCGTAGGGCTCGTTGGTCCCCGGTTTCTTGAACTGGATCATGCCGACGCCAGCAACGAACACTTTATTGCTCATCGTTGTTTTCCTTGTTGTATGAGAGGTTCAGAGCTTGCGCGCGATCATTTCGCGCATGACTTCACTGGTGCCGCCGTAGATGCGATTGACCCGTGAGTCGACGAAAGCGCGGGCGATCGGGTACTCCATCATGTAGCCGTAGCCACCGTGCAGCTGGACCATGTCGTCGATGCATTTCCACAGGGTCTCGGTGGTGAAGAGCTTGGCGATGGCCGCTTCTTCCAGGGTCAGGCGCCGACGCATGTGCTCGCCCAGGTAGTAGTCGACCATCACCCGCATGGCGGTGGCCTGGGCCTTGATGTCGGCGAGCTTGAATTTGCTGTTCTGGAAGTCCCAGACGGTCTGGTTGAAGGCCTTGCGGTCCTTCACGTACTCGAGGGTCTGCTCCAGCAGGCGCTCCAGCTTCGCGGCGGCGGACACCGCAATCGAGAAGCGCTCCTGGGGCAGTTCGCCCATCAGGTAGGTAAAGCCCAGGCCTTCCTCGCCGAGGCGGTTGCCGACGGGCACGCGGACGTTGTCGAAGAACAGCTCGGACGTGTCGGCGGCGGCCTGGCCGACTTTCTCCAGTTTGCGCCCGCGCTTGAAACCGGCGCGGCTGGCTTCCACGGCGATCAGGCTGATGCCCTTGGCGCCGGCCGCCGGGTCGGTCTTGCACACGACAATGACCAGGTCGGCGGTCAGGCCGTTGCTGATGAAGGTCTTGCTGCCGTTGATCACGTATTCGTCGCCATCGCGCACGGCGGTGGTGCGCACGGCCTTGAGGTCGCTGCCGGTGCCGGGCTCGGTCATGGCGATGGCCAGGATGATCTCGCCCGAGCAAATGCCCGGCAGCCACTGCTGTTTCTGTTCTTCGTTACCGCAGCGATTGATGTACGGAGCGATGACGTCCGAATGCATGCCGAAGTAGGCGCCACTCACGCCGGCCCGGGCGAACTCCTCGTTGAACACCGCACAGTGACCGAAATCACCGCCACCGCCACCGTATTCGATGGGCAGGGTGATGCCGAGCAAGCCTTCGCGGCCGGCCTTGAGCCAGGTTTCGCGGTCGACCTGGCCGGCCTTGTCCCAGGCGGCCTGGCGCGGCAGGCATTCGCGTTCGAAAAAGCGCCGCACGGTGGTACGGAACATCTCATGGTCGTCGCGGAAAACGGTTCGGGCGATGTGCACGCAAGACTCCTCAAACATGGCAGGCCGGCCTTGGGCCGAGCGCTTACGCAAGGCGCGGACTGCGCCTGTGATCTGAGGGTTACGATAGGTGGGGCCCGTGGCCCGAACGCCACCCGAGCCGGGTGGCGGGGGAAAAAACAATCCATGTAGGAGCTGCCGCAGGCTGCGATCTTTTGATCTTGTTCTTAAAAAACAAAGTCAAAAGATCGCAGCCTGCGGCAGCTCCTACAGGGTTTCAGGGGTGGACGTTGCTGCCATCCTGCGATTCCAGATCTCGCACCCGCGCCACCGCTTCATCGCGGCTGTTGACGCCGAGCTTGCTGTAGATATGGCTCAGGTGCCATTTCACGGTTTCCGGCGAGAGCCCCAGGGCACGGGCGATTTTCTTGTTGGGCAGGGCCTGGGCCAGCAGGCGCACGACTTCGATTTCTCGCTCGCTCAACGGCTCGATCCCGGCCGTCAACGGTTTGCTGGTGGCCGTTGTCGCAGGTTTGGCCTTCGAGATCGCCGGGGTCGTGGCCTCGGCCGCCTGCAAGCGCTCGACATAAAACGCCAGCACCGGGTCCAGGGCTTCGCGGGCGGCAATATCGCAGATCAGTTTCAAGCCATCCGGATGGGCGTCGAGGAGGCTGCGCACCAGGCCAAAGCGTTGACCTCGGCGCAAGGCTTCGATGACTTTGATCCGTGCCCGTTCAGGGTTGCCGCGTTCGGACTCGATCACGGCACTGAGCACCAGCAGGCGCGTTGCCCCGAGTTGGCGACGATGCCGGTCGCAGGTTTCGATCAATCGTTCTATGCGATCGAAAGCCCCGTCCAGATCACCCTGGACCAGTTGCCAGCGAGCGCGGGCATTCTCGGCCAGGATGTGGATTTCCTTCAGGGCCGTGTGCCCGGCATCCGGGTGACGCGCGTCGATGGCTTCCAGGCGCGCCAGTTTGGCCTGGGCTTGTGCCGTCTCCCCGAGAATCAGCAACCAGCGCACTTGCCAGGTCAGGCAGTAGGCTTGCAGGCGCTCCAGACCCAGTTTGATCGCGTACTCATCCAGCCGCTCGACAAACGCCAGGGCTTCTTGATGGTTACCTGCCAGCCATTGCACGTTCCATAACACTTGCAGCACACGCAGGACGGAATCGGGAATCGAAATGCGTTCGAGAATGTCGATCCAGCCCGAGAGCATTTTGAACGCGGCGTCGACATCGTTGGTTTCGTACAGCACCTCACCGAGCAGCGCGGCGGAGAGATAAGTCGCGTCGGCACCGGCCTTGCCACATTGGCCGGCCTCATGCAGCACGTCGCGGTAAACCCTTTCCGCCTGAGTCATCTGGCCTTCAAGGGCCAGGCTCAAGCCAATCATGCAACGCCCCTGAAGGCTGCCGGCCGTGGTCCCCAGCAGCGGCTCGCCATTGATCAGCAGGTTCGGCCGGTCGAGTTGTACCTGCCGGGCCTTTTCGTATTCGCCGCGGTGCATGTACAGCCAGGACAGGATGTTGGCGCAGGAGCCGATGGCCACGCTGTTGCTGCCCGGCGGCGGGTTGAGCAGTTGCGGCAAGACCGTCATGGCCGCGTCGGTGTCATCCCGTTGCAGGGCCAGGGAGGCGCGCAGCAGCGAGATCATGAAGTGGTCATGGACTTCGCTCTCGGGAACGTCGCGAAACAGTTGTTCGAGACTGGTGCTGCAGGCCACGAAATCCCGGGCATACAACTGCATCCGCGCCTTGAGGATGCGCAGCTTGACCCGGGCCTGTACCTGTTCGACCGGCAACAGCCGTACCAGCTCGATCAACATGCGCAGGTCGCCATGGGCGTAGAGCGCCTCGGCGTGTTGCTCCACCATGTCGGCGGCGGCAGCCGGGTCGCCGCCCATGACCGCATGGTGCACCGCTTCATCCAGGTGGTTGTGGTCACGGAACCAGTGCCACGCCCGCACGTGCACCGCATGTTGCTCGGCCTGGCTGCGGGAGTCGAAATACTTGAGCAGGGTTTCGCGCAACAGCGGGTGCAGGCGATACCAGGTTTCACGTTCGGCGCTGTCCACCGGGATCAGGAACAGGTTGTCCCGCTCCATGCGCGTCAGTAGCGCATTCGCTTCGGCAACCGCCTGCGGGTGGCCGCTGAGTGCGGCGCACAATGAGGCGCAGAATCGGTTGCACACGGCCATGAGCAGCAGCAGGTCGAGGTCGGTCGGCGACAGGTGAGACAGCACTTCGACTTCGAAAAACTTGGCGAAGGCTTGATCGTCCCGCAGTTGCGTGTGCACTGACGTGGCGTCCGGGGTGGCAGGCGGGCGGTTCTTTTTGCGGCTGACGGCGAGCAGTTGCAGGCCGGCGACCCAGCCATCGGTCAGCTCATGCATCATCCTGGCGTCGCGGGCATTGATCTCGCCCAATTGCGCCTTGAGGAACTGTTCGGACTCGAGCGCCGTAAAGCGCAAGTCCCGCAGGTTCAGCTCGAGCACCAGTTCCTGGCTGCGCAACCGCGCCAGGGACAACGGCACGGCACTGCGCGACACCAGCGCCAGGTGCAGGTTGGCCGGGGCGTAGTCGATCAGCCATTGCAGGGCCTGGTGAATGCCCACGTCGGTCAGGTGGTGCAGGTCGTCGAGTACCAGCACCAGTTCACGGCCACGGCTGGCAATGCTGCGCACCAGGGTGATGACGGTGCGCTCAACGGCTTCGCTGTCGATGCCGCGACCTTCCAGTTGAGTCGCGTCCCGCACCAGCGCCGGGTCGATTTGGCCGAGGCTCGCCAGCAGGTAGTCAAGAACACGCGTCAGTTCGTTGTCGTCCGCCGACAACGTCAGCCACGCCACATCGAATCCCAACGGCAACAGCGCCTGGCGCCAGGCGATCAGGGTCGAGGTCTTGCCGCAGCCGGCCGGCCCCTTGAGCACGATGCAGCGCAGGCGTCGGGCCTTGAGCATTTGATCCTGCAGGCGTTCGCGGGAAATCAGGCGCCCGGTGCTGCGCGGCGGAATCAGTTTGGTGCTGACGATCGGGGACTGAACCGGATTGAAGACCTGGCTGGCATGGGGGTCCGATGCATTGGACTTGCGGGGTTTATCCATGGGGCTGTCCGATTCTTTCTTGTTTTGTGGGTGCGTCGAATCTCATCGAGTGTAACCCAGAGCATGGGTGGCATGACCCTGTCTTTGGCGGCCACCACCCGATGCGGGTGGTGGTCGTCGATCAACGGATTGATCTACTGGAAGGCACAAGAATAGGAGTGCTGTGGCGCTCCGTCAGAACAGTGGAGCGTTGGCAATGGGCGTACTGAGTGGCATTCGGGTGGTGGAGTTTGAGGCAATCGGGCCGGCGCCGTTTGGCACCATGCTGTTGGCCGACATGGGCGCCGACGTGGTGCGCATCGACCGCCCGCAGAAGGCCAGTGACTTGGGGCCGAAGCTGGAAGGCAAGCGTGCCGATATTACCGGGCGCAATCGGCGTTCGGTCACCCTCGACTTGAAGCGCCCGGACAGTGTCGCCGCTGCGCTGGAACTGATCGAACGTGCCGATGTGGTGATTGAAGGGTTTCGCCCCGGCACGATGGAGCGCCTGGGTCTTGGCCCTGACATCGCGCTCGAACGCAATCCGCGCCTGGTCTACGCACGGATGACCGGTTGGGGCCAGACCGGCCCGATGGCCGACCGCGCCGGGCATGACCTGAACTACATCGCCTTGTCAGGTGTGTTGTCGAGCATCGGCCCGGCCGGTGGGCGACCGGTGCCGCCGCTGAACCTGGTGGGCGATTACGGCGGTGGCGGCATGCTGCTGGCGATGGGCGTGCTGGCGGCGCTGGTTAACGTGCAGCGCGGCGGCGCCGGCCAGGTGGTCGACGCGGCCATGACCGAAGGTGCTGCGCAGCTGGGCTCGGTGATCTGGGGCTTGCTCGCCGGCGGGCACTGGACAGAACAGCGCGGCAGCAACCTGCTCGACGGTGGCGCGCCCTGGTACGACACCTACGAAACCCGCGACGGCCAGTACATGGCAATCGGGCCGATCGAGTCGCGCTTCTATGCGCAGATGCTGGAAATCCTCGGACTGTCCAACGCCGACTTGCCCAATCAGCACGACCGGGCTGGCTGGCCGCGGCTGCGTGAGGCCTTCACCGCTGCGTTCCTGGGCCGCACCCGCGAGCAGTGGGTGGCAGCGTTCGAAGGCAGCGACGCTTGCGTTGCACCGGTGCTGGGGCTTGTCGAAGCCGCCCGACATCCCCATGGCGTTGCCCGTGGCAGCTTCATCGAGGTCGACGGGGTGGTGCAGCCGGTCCCGGCTCCGCGTTTTCTTGGCACGCCATCGGCGCAACCGCAACCCGCTCCCGAGCGTGGCGAACACGGCGGCGACGCACTGCGCGACTGGGGCTTCGACACGCCGGCCATTGAGCGCTTGCGCGCGCTGGGTCTGGGATGGCGCGCCTGAGCGCGTTCTCCCCGAAAAAACATAAAGATCCGTGCAGCGCAGGAGTCACCCATGGCCATTCAGTTCAAGATCATCGATCACGTGGCACTTGTCACGCTCGATGCGCAACAGTCGAACAACGCGCTGACCCTCAGCGATTTGATGCACCTGCGCAAGACCCTGGGCGCCTGCCAGGATGACGAACAGGTGCGGGTCATCGTCCTGACCGGTGCCGGCGAACGTGCATTTTGCAGCGGTGCGAGCCACAAGGAGTCGCTGCTGGCCGCTTCGGGGTTCGTCGCCGGCACCCTCAAGAGTCGCGAAACCGAAGCCGAGGAGGGTGGCTACAGCCGACTGTTCGACCTCAGCGACCTGGACATCTGGAAACCGGTGGTTGCCGCCATCAATGGTGCCTGCCTGGGAGGCGGTCTTGAGCTGGCGCTGCAATGCGATCTGCGCATCGCTTCGTGCGGCGCTACCTTCGGCTTGCCTGAAGTATGCGACGCGACCATTCCAGCGGCCGGCGGCGTGCAGTACCTGCTGCGTGCGATCCCGGCGGCACACGCGATGAAAATGGCCCTGACCGGGGAGTCGATCGGCGCGCAGGAGGCTTTGGACATCGGTTTGATCATAGAGCTGCTGCCCCAGGACCGTCTGCTGCCGGCGGCGCTGGATCTGGCCGGGCGCATTGCCGCCAATGGCCCGCTGGCAGTGCAGTCGATCAAGCGCCTGGCCTTGCAGACCGCCCACCTCGCACCCCGGGATTTCGTCACCCAGGCCCATCTGCACTGGGGGTTGCTGCGCGACAGCGAAGATCACGCCGAAGGGCGCATGGCCCAGGCCGAGCAGCGTTCACCGAAGTACACCGGCACCTGACGCAACAGGCAAGCGCCGCATTCGTCCTGACCTGACAACAATAATTCACAGGAGAACCCCATGTATTTGACCCAAGGCCTGCACCGTGTGTTGCAGCAACGTCCCCATGCCGTGGCGACGGTCTTTCGCGACCGCCGCCGCACCTATGCCGAACTGGCCGAGCGGGTGGCTCGTCTGGCCGGGGCGTTGCAGCAACTGGGGATGCAGACCGGCGACCGCGTCGGCCTGCTGGGCCTGAACTCCGACCGATTCCTTGAGTATTTCCTGGCGACCTGGTGGGGCGGTGGCGTGGTCAACCCGGTGAATATTCGCTGGAGCGTGCCGGAAATCGTCTACTCGCTGGACGACTGTGACACGCGCATCCTGCTGATCGACGACACCTTCCTGCCCATGGCCGAAGACATCGCCGGCAGCGCCAAGGTACGACCATTGCTGATTCACATCGGCGACGGGCCATTGCCCGAAGGCATGCTGTCCTATGAGCAACTGATTCGTGAAGCTACGCCGGTGGACGACGCCTTTCGCGGCGGTGATGACCTGGCGAGCATCATGTACACCGGCGGCACGACCGGCCGGCCGAAGGGCGTGATGCAGTCGCACATGAACCTGTGGACCGCTGCCGTGGCCCGTGCGGCCGATGTGCCGGTGCCGGCGGATGCCCTGACCCTGCACATCGCGCCGATGTTCCACCTGGCGGCGCTGTCGCGGGTCATCCTGATCTCGCTGCTCGGTCTGCCGAGCATTTTCGTCCCGGCCTTCGATGCCCTGGACGTGATGCGTACCATCGAGCGCGAGCGCATCACCGACATCCTGATCGTGCCGACCATGCTTCAGGCATTGATCATGCACCCGGAATTCGCCAGACATGACCTGAGCTGCCTGCGCAGTCTCACCTACGGCGCCTCGCCGATTGCCGTGCCCTTGCTCGAACTGGCGCTCAAGGCGTTGCCCAATGTCGAGTTCACCCAAGGGTACGGCATGACCGAAGCGGCGCCGCCGATCAGCGCCAACGGTCCGGAAAACCACAGCGCCGAAGGCATTGCCAATGGTCGCCTGCGCTCGGCCGGGCGGCCAGGGCTGGGCGTTACGGTGCGCATCGTCGACGAACACGACAACGAGGTGCCGCGCGGCACGGTCGGCGAAGTGCTGGTCCGTGGCCCGAACATCATGCTCGGCTACTGGAACAAACCCGAAGAAACCGCCCAGGCCCTGCGTGGCGGCTGGATGCACACCGGCGACGGCGCCTACATGGACGACGACGGCTATATCTACATCGTCGACCGCTTCAAGGACATGATCGTCAGCGGTGGCGAAAACGTTTATTCGGGTGAAGTCGAAAGCGCGATTTCCAGTCACCCGGCCGTCGCCGCCTGCGCAGTGATCGGCATTCCCTGCGTGCAGTGGGGCGAAGCGGTGCATGCTGTGATCGTGCTCAAGCCCGATCACGAAGCCGCGGGAGCCGCGATCATCGAGCATTGCCGGCGGCAGATCGCGGGCTACAAGACGCCGAAGTCGGTCGAGTTCCGCACCGCGTTGCCGCTGTCCGGCGCAGGGAAGGTGCTCAAGCGCGATCTGCGCGAACCGTTTTGGGCCGGCAAGGATCGGGGTGTCAGTTGATGCCGCAAGTGAACGGTGGCGCATTGATTCCCGAGGGCTTCTGCGCGCTGGAACAACGCTCGGGTTTTTTGCGCTGTTGCGGCGACTTTTATGTGCATGAAACGCTGCCGATCCTGGCGGTGCGCCTCGAACCCCAGCATCTCAATTACGTGCGCATCGCCCACGGCGGCTTTCTCGCCACGGTGGCGGACAGCGCGTTCGGCGTCATTTTGCGGCGCCTTTCGGTGTCGCAGTCGGTGGCGGTGACGGTCAACCTGAACGTCGATTACCTCGGTTCGGTGCGCGAAGGAGACTGGCTGGAGGCGCATGTGCAAGTGCTCAAGAGCGGCGGCACCTTCATCAGCGCCAGCTGCCTGTTGAAGGTCGGCGAGCGCCTGGTGTTGCGGGCCAACGGTGTCTTCACCCCCTGGAAGGGCCAGACGTCATGTACATGACCCAATGCCTGCAACGCACGTTGCAACAGAACCCGGATCAGCTCGCGACGGTTTTCGGTGATCGCCGTCGGACCTATCGCCAGTTTGGCGACCGCGTCGCTCGCCTGGCGGGTGCCTTGCAGAGTCTGGGCATGGCGGCCGGCGATCGGGTCGGCATGCTGGCGCTCAACTCCGACCGCTACCTGGAATACATCATGGGCGTGTGGTGGAGCGGCGGGGTGCTCAACCCGGTGAACATCCGCTGGAGCGTGCCGGAGATCGTCTATTCGCTGGACGATTGCAGTACCGGCATCCTTATCGTCGACGAACACTTTGCACCACTGGCCGAGAAGATCCGCATCAGTGCCCGCCATGCGCCACGGTTTATCTATGCAGGCGAGGGCGAAGTGCCGGTGGGCATGCTGGGTTTCGAGCAACTGATTGCCCAGGCCACGCCGGTCGAAGACGCCGGGCGTGGCGGTGAAGACCTCGCCTGCATCATGTACACCGGCGGCACCACCGGCTTTCCCAAGGGCGTGATGCAGTCGCACTTGAACCTGTGGTCGGCGTGCATGCCGCGCATGGTCGACATGCCGCCTATCCGTGACGGTCGACTGTTGCACGTGGCGCCGCTGTTCCATGTCGCCGGCATGGCTCGGGCACTGATTCAGTTCATGGCCGGTGAAAGCCATGTGCTGCTGTCGAGTTTCGACGCGGCCCAAGTGCTGCAGGTGATCGAGCGGGAACGGATCACCGAGACGCTGCTGGTGCCGACCATGATCCTGGCGCTGCTGGCCCATCCGGACTTCGATCGCCATGACCTCGGTAGCCTGAAACGCCTGACCTACGGTGCGTCACCCAGCGCTGGCGAAATGGTGGAGCAGGTATTGGCCCGGCTTCCGGATCTCGAGCTTTCTCATTCCTACGGGCTCACCGAAGCCTGCCCGGTGGTGTCGAGCAATCTGCCGTGCAATCACACGCCGCAGGCACGCAAGAGTGGTCTGTCGCGTTCGGTCGGGCGCGGCGGGTTGGGGGTCAACGTGAAAATCGTCGACCCGCAAGGTCAGGAAGTTGCGCGTGGCACGGTGGGCGAGATCATCGTGCGCGGGCCGAACATCATGCAGGGTTACTGGAACAAGCCCGAGGAAACGGCCAGGGCATTGCGAGATGGCTGGTTGTACACCGGCGATGCCGCGTGGATGGATGAGCAGGGCTACCTGTTCATCGTCGACCGCTTGAAGGACATGATCGTCAGCGGTGGCGAAAATGTTTACTCGGCGGAAGTCGAAAACGTCCTGGCGCGGCACCCGGCCGTGGCGCTGTGCGCGGTGATCGGCGTTGCCCATGAACAGTGGGGCGAGGCGGTGCACGCGGTGGTGGTGCGCAAGCCCGGTGCCCAGGTCGATGCCGAGCAATTACGCAGGTACTGCCGCGAGTTCATCGCACCCTACAAATGCCCGAAAACCGTTGAGTTCCGCGACGAACTGCCGCTCTCGGCCGCTGGCAAAGTCCTCAAGCGCGAACTGCGCCAATAACCCACCTAACTTCACCACCAAGACCCTGTGGGAGCGGGCTTGCTCGCGAAGGCGGACCCACATTCAAGATGTGCGTCGACTGACACACTGCTTTCGCGAGCAAGCCCGCTCCCACAGGGGGCCGTTTTGCATCCCCGAACTTCACTGTTCAACCACCTTCAATTCGCTACCCGATCCGGGTGGCTTCACGACCCACCCCCTGCCAATACAGTGGTTCCACGAACCAGGCGCAAGCCTTGCCTGGCAACCCACTGGAGATCCCGATGCATATCAACCGTACCGTCTACCGTGAAGACCACGAAATGCTGCGCGACACCGCGCGGCGTTTCTTCGAGCGTGAGTGCCTGCCCAAACAGGCGCAGTGGGACGAGGCCGGGCAGGTCGACCGGGAAACCTGGCTCAAGGCTGGCCGCCACCATCTGCTGTGCCTCACCGTGCCGACCGAATATGGCGGTGGCGGCGGCGACTTCGGTCACTCGGCGGTGTTGATCGAAGAGCTGTACCGCGCCGGGGTTTCGGGCTGGAGCCTGGGCGTGCATTCGGACATCGTCGCGCCCTACATCGTGCGTCTGGGCACCGAAGAGCAGAAGCAGAAATGGCTGCCGAAAATCTGCACCGGCGAAACCGTACTGGCCGTCGCGATGACCGAGCCGGGCACCGGTTCCGACCTCAAGGCGATCCGCACCACCGCCGTGCGTGACGGCGACGAGTGGGTGATCAACGGCAGCAAGACCTTCATCAGCAACGGCCTGACCTGCGACATGGTGGTGGTCGTGTGCAAGACCGATCCGAGTGCCGGGGCCAAGGGCTGCAGCCTGATCATGGTCGAGTGCGACCGTGAAGGGTTCCGCCGCGGGCGCAAGCTGGACAAGGTCGGCCAGCACGCCGCCGACACCGCCGAGCTGTTCTTTGACGATGTCCGTGTGCCGGTGGGCAACCTGCTCGGTGAAGAGAACCAGGGCTTCATGCACCTGATGGAAGAGTTGCCGCAAGAGCGCCTGGTGATCGCCCTGTACAGCGCCGCCAAGCTCGAACGCCTGCTGGAGCAGACCGTCGAGTACGTGAAGGACCGCAAGGCGTTCAATCAGACCGTCTGGGACTTCCAGAACACCAAGTTCAAGCTCGCGGACATCAAGGCCCAGGCCACGGCCGTGCGCCTGACCATCGACCACTACATCAGTGAGCACATGCGTCGTCGCCTCACGGTGCAGGAGTCGGCCATCGCCAAGCTCCTGGCCACCGAAACCCTGTGGAAGTGCATCGACGACATGGTCCAGCTGCATGGCGGCTACGGCTACATGATGGAGTACCCGATCGCCCGCGCCTTCGTCGACATGCGCGTGACGCGTGTCTTCGGTGGCACCAGCGAAGTGCTGCGCGAACTCATCGCGCGCCAGTTGTGATTCCTTTTCCCGCATTTTTTCAGGTGACACCATGAGCGAAAAAGTACTGGTTGCCGGCGTCGGCATGATCCCGTTCCGCAAGCCCAGCGACAGCCCGACCTATGTGCAGATGGGCGCCGAAGCGGTGCGTCGCGCCCTGGCCGATGCGGCGATCGATTACAACCTGGTCCAGGAGGCTTACGCCGGTTACGTCTACGGTGATTCCACTTGCGGCCAGACCGTGCTCTACGAAGTCGGCATGACCGGGATTCCGGTGGTCAACGTCAACAACAACTGCTCGACCGGCTCCACCGCGTTGTACCTGGCGCGCAAGGCCATCGAATCCGGCTCGGCCGATTGCGTACTGGCGGTGGGTTTCGAGCAGATGCAGGCCGGCGCATTGAAGTCCCATTGGGACGACCGCCCGCCGACCCGCGAACGTTTCCTGCCGATCCTGCGCGGCCTGACCGCCGATATGGATGGCATGGCCCAGGCCATCCGTACCTTCGGTGGTGCCGGGCGCGAATACATACAGAAATACGGCACCAGAATGGAAACCTTCGCCGCAGTGCGCGCCAAGGCCAGCCGTCATGCCGCCAACAACCCGCTGGCATTGTTTCGCAAGGTGCTCAGCGTCGAAGACGTGATGAACGACCCGGTGATTCTGCCAGGCGTCATGACCCGCCTGATGGCCTGCCCGCCGACCTGTGGCGGCGCGGCGGCGATCCTGGTGTCCGAGCGTTTCGCGAAAAAACATGGCCTGCGCCGCGACGTGGAAATCGTCGCCCAGGCCATGACCACCGACACACCCGAATCCTTCAACTTCGAAAAACCGTCGATGCTCGACTGGGTGGGCACCCACATGACCCACGCCGCCGTGGGCCAGGTGTACGAGAAGGCCGGCGTCGGTCCACAGGACATCGACGTCTGCGAACTGCACGACTGCTTCGCCCAGAACGAAGTGATCTGCTACGAGTCGCTGGGTTTCTGCCCCGAGGGCGGGGCCGAGAAGTTCGTCATGGACGGTGACAACACCTACGGCGGGCAGATCGTGATCAACCCGTCCGGCGGTCTGCTTTCCAAGGGCCATCCATTGGGCGCGACCGGTTTGGCGCAGTGCTACGAGCTGACCCAGCAATTGCGCGGCAATGCCGAGCAGCGGCAGGTCGACGGTGCGCGCCTGGCCATGGCCCATAACCTCGGGCTGGGCGGTGCATGCGTGGTGACGCTGTACGGCAAAGTCAGTGGAGGTGCCCAGTGAGCAGCTTGCTCGACGCCTTTCGCCTGACCGCACTGCCGCCACACGCAGAAGCCTTTCGTGCCGAGGTCAAGGCTTTTCTGGCCCAGCATCTGCCAAGGGTTTCGGCGAGTGTGCGAGCGCGCAGCTGGACCGGCTTCGATGCAGGTTTCAGTCGGCAACTGGCGCAGCGCGGCTGGGTCGGCCTGACCTTGCCCGCCGCTTATGGCGGTGCCGGACTGGATGCGTTCAGTCGCTTCGTGCTGGTGGAAGAGCTGCTGTCTGCCGGTGCTCCAGTGGCGGCACACTGGATCGCCGACCGCCAGAGCGGGCCGTTGATCCTGAAGTTCGGCAGCGATGCACAGAAGGATTTTTTCCTGCCGCGCATCTGCGCCGGCCAGGCGTTTTTCTGCATCGGCATGAGCGAGCCGAACTCGGGTTCGGACCTGGCCAGCGTGCGCAGTCGTGCCACCCGTTGCCCTGAAGGTTGGCGCCTGAGCGGGCGCAAGATCTGGACCACCAACGCCCATCACGCCGATTACATGATCGCTTTGGTGCGCACCAGCGGTGCGCCCGAGGACCGTCAAAACGGGCTGTCGCAATTCATCATCGACCTCAAGCAGCCAGGCATCAGCGTGCGTCCCATCGTTGACCTGGCCGGTGACGCGCATTTCTCCGAAGTGGCCTTCGACGACGTCTTGCTCGGCGAAGACGCGTTGGTGGGCGAGGAGGGCAGTGGCTGGAAACAGGTCAACGCCGAACTGGCGTTCGAGCGCAGCGGGCCGGAGCGTTTCTACTCCAGCATCGTGTTGCTCGACCTGTGGGCCGAGACGTTGCGGCGCACAGGCGCGACGGCCCAGGAGACTGCGTTGCTCGGTAGTTTTCTCAGCCAGCTCACCTGCCTGCGCAACCTGTCGCTGGCACTGACTGCACTGCTCGCACGGGGTCAAAGCCCGGTGGTGGAAGCCGCACTGGTCAAGGACATCGGCACCGAATTCGAGCAAGCGATCCCGGCAGCGATTGCCGCGGCGATCAGCGCCGATCCGGGTGCACCGGTCGATGAGGCGCTCTACAGCACGGTCGCCTACCTGAACCAGGTCGCGCCGACCTTCTCGTTGCGCGGCGGCACCCGGGAAATCCTGCGCGGCATGATCGCCCGCGGCCTTGGCCTGCGCTGATGCACCTCCAACAGGAAATACTTCATGTTCACTGAAGCCATTGAAAAGATCCTCAGCGACTTGTGCACGCCGGCACGGGTCCGTGCCGTGGAAAGCGCAGACAGCGCAACGACGTTGTGGAGCGCCCTGGAAGACAGCGGTTTTCTCGAATTGCTGACGCCGGAAGTCGCCGGTGGCGCGGGCCTTGCGCTCGATGCACTGCTGCCGATTTTTGTCGCCTTCGGTCGCTGCGCGCTGCCGGTCCCGGCGGCGCAAAGCATGGCCGCTCGCGCGTTGATGCGTGGCTGCCCGAGCGCGCCACCGAGCGGCATGTTGACCCTGGCCGGTACAGCCCATCGCCAGCCCGATGGCCTGTTGTGCGTGCCACGGGTGGCGTTTGGCTTGATGGCCGATTTTGCGCTGGTCAATCTGGAAGGCCAGTTGTTGCTGCTCGATTGCAGCCTGGCCCGCCGTCAGCCCACGGGCGTTCACGGCAGTCAATGCGCCACCTTGTACTGGTCGCAGGACTCACTCGGTAGCGCCATCGGCAATAACGGCGAGGAAGTACGGGTGTTCAACGCCGCCATCCACGCCGCCGCCATCGCCGGGGCCATGGAGCAGGCACTTGCCATGACGCTGGAGTACTGCAACGACCGCGTGCAGTTCGGCAAGGCCATCGGCAAGTTCCAGGCGGTGCAGCATCAGCTCAGCGTGATGGCGGAGCAGGTTGCCGCTTCGCGCATCGCCGCTGAACTGGCGTTTGCCGGCGATTCGCAGGTGCCGCCGCTGATGGCGACGGCCATTGCCAAGGCGCGGACCAGCATGGCGGTGCCTCAAGTCACGGCCATCGCCCATGCATTGTTCGGCGCCATCGGCGTGACCGAAGAACTGGACCTGCAACTGTTCACACGGCGCTTGCACGAGTGGCGCATCAGCGAAGGTTCGGAAACGTACTGGAACGGGATTGTCGGCCAGGCGTTGCTGACGCAGCCGAACGTCACGGCCTGCGAATTCGTGCGTCACGTCACCCCGTCTCCCACCGCTTGAGGATCACCCATGAAGTCGTTTTTGAAATACGAACAGGAGGGGCATGTCGTCACCCTGACGATGAATGACCCCGAGCGACGCAATCCGTTGACGGGCAACAGTGCCGTGCCGGAGTTCCTCGAAGCCATCGAGCGCATTGAGCGCGACAGCAGCGTGCGTGCCGTGATCATCACCGGCGCCGGCACGGCGTTTTGTTCCGGCGGCAACGTGCGCGACATGGACCGTTATGCGCAAATGTCGGGCATGCAATTGCGTCAGGAATATCGCACCGGCATTCAGCGCCTGCCCTTGGCGCTGTTCAATCTGGAGGTCCCGGTGATCGCCGCGGTCAATGGCGCGGCCATCGGCGCGGGGCTGGATCTGGCGTGCATGTGCGACATCCGCGTGGCGTCCGAGCAGGCGAAGTTTGCCGAGAGCTTCGTCAAGTTGGGGATCATTCCGGGGGACGGCGGCGCCTGGCTGTTGCCACGGATCATCGGTCTGTCCCGTGCCACCGAGTTGACGTTGACCGGGCAAATGATCGACGCCCGTCAAGCGGAGCAATGGAACCTGGTGTCCCGCGTTGTTCCCGCCGAACAGTTGCTGGACACGGCACGGGAAATCGCCGCGTCGATTGCCGCCAACCCGCCGCACGCCGTGCGTCTGGCCAAGCGCTTGCTGCGCGAAGCCTTGCATACCCGACTCGACACGCTGCTGGAAATGTCCGCGACGTTCCAGGTGCTGTCGCACCAGACCGCCGACCACCGCGAAGCCGTGGCGGCCTTTATCGACAAGCGCGTGCCGAGCTTTACCGGGTGAATGTCACCGAGCGTAACGCCCGGCTTGGACCGGGCTGTTACACCGCGCGAAACCTCGCGACAAACACCCCCTCAAATCACCCGTTCGGGTGTGAGGGACGGGCCGGAGCCCCACTAGCATGGGTGCTCCAACACTTAATCCTTAACCGGAGAAACCGCATGACAACAAAAACAATGCGCGGAGTCTTCCAGCCGAGTCTGCTGGCCGTCGCTGTAATGATTGCCACTTGCGCGAGCAATCAGGCTCACGCTGTTGATTTCAATATCGGGGAAATTCAGGGCAGTTTCGATTCGTCGCTGTCGATAGGGGCGAGCTGGTCGACGGCTGATCCAGACAAGCAATTCATCTCCAATTTCAACTCGCAGGGCGTTACCGGCGGTCAGTCCGCGTCCCGGACCACCGACGACAACCGCCTGAATTTCAAGAAGGGTGAAACCTTCTCGAAGATCTTCAAAGGCGTGCATGACCTGGAGCTGAAGTACGGTGACAGCGGCGCCTTCGTGCGCGGTAAATACTGGTACGACTTCGAGCTGATGGACGAGAGCCGCCCCTTCTATGACATCAACGACTCGGGGCGAGATCGCGCGGCCAAGTCCTCCGGCGCGATGTTCCTCGACAGCTTCGTCTACCACAACTACTCGATTGGCGATCAGGTCGGCAACGTGCGCCTGGGCAAGCAAGTGGTGAGCTGGGGCGAGAGCACGTTCATCGGCAACTCGATCAACAGCATCAACCCGATCGACGTCGCCGCCTTGCGTCGTCCCGGTGCGGAAGTGAAGGAAGGCCTGATTCCGGTCAACCTGCTCTACGTGTCCCAGGGCCTGGCCGACAACATCACCGCCGAAGCGTTTTACCAGCTGCAATGGGACAAGTCGGTGGTGGACAACTGCGGCACTTTCTTTGGCAATGACGGCGTACCGCAAGGCTGTGACGACCGCCTGGTGATCGCCGGTCTCGACCTGCCACCGGGCGTGGCGAAGAACACCGGTGGTTTGGCGGCCATTGCCGCAGGCACCGATGACGCCTTTATCCCGCGCCTCAACGACAACGATGCACGCGACAGCGGCCAGTATGGCCTGGCCCTGCGCTGGTACGTGCCGGAAGCCAACGACACCGAGTTCGGCGCCTATGCGATGAACTATCACAGCCGCAACCCGCTCCTGAGCATCAACCAGATGAGCAACCCGGCCGGGGGCGTGGCTTCGGCGCGCAGTGCCCGCTACTTCATCGATTATCCGGAAGACATTCGCCTGTATGGCTTGAGCTTCCAGACCAACGTCGCGGGCGTTTCGCTGGGGGGGGAACTCAGCTACCGGCCGAACATGCCGCTGCAACTGAACACCGCCGACCTGTTGTCCGCGGCGACCTTCGGCGCCACATCGCCTCTGATCACCACCGGTTTCGCCGGGCGAACCCTGGGTGGCGAGGTCAATGGCTACAAGCGCATGCCGGTGACCCAGGCGCAGGTGACCGCGACGCAGTTCTTCGATCAGGTGTTCGGTGCCAGTCGCCTGACCCTGGTGGGCGAGGTGGGTTACAACAAGATCAACGGCCTGGGCAAGGCGGACGGTACGGACCTGCGCTTCGGTCGCAGCCCGGCCTTCGGTTCCGGCGAACTGCCGGGTGCTGCCGGTGCGGCCACTTGCCGTGGCAGCGCAGCGGGCCTGCCCAACGCCAGCAACCCGGCGCAGGAGTGCAACAACGATGGCTTCTACACCAGCAGCAGCTGGGGCTATCGCCTGCGCGGCAAGCTCGATTACCCGAACGCGATCGCCGGTATCAACCTCTCGCCGAACCTCGCCTGGTCCCACGACGTCCAGGGCTACGGCCCGAACTTCGATGAAGGTTCCAAGGCGGTCAGCCTCGGTGTCGATGCCGACTACCAGAACACCTACACCGCCAGCCTCAGTTACACCAACTACTTCGGTGGCGATTTCAATACCAACGTCGACCGCGACTACGCCGCGCTGAGCTTCGGCGTGAATTTCTGATGCAACCCTGCCAGAGGAAACTGAACATGAACGCACGTTTAATTCTGCGCGCCGGCGCACTGAGTCTGTCGTTGCTGGCCACTGGGGTCATGGCCGCCGTCACCCCGCAGGAAGCGGCCCAGCTGGGCACCACCCTGACGCCGTTGGGGGCGCAGAAAGAGGGCAATGCCAACGGCAGCATTCCTGCCTGGACCGGTGGCCTGAAGCCCGGCGCGGCGCCACTCGACAATGGATTTCTTGGCGATCCGTTTGCCAGTGACAAGCCGCAGTTCGTGATCACGGCAGCCAACGTCGAGCAGTACAAGGACAAGCTGACCCCCGGTCAACTGGCGATGTTCAAGCGCTATCCGGACAGCTACCGGATCCCGGTGTACAAGACCCAACGCACGGCCGCGTCGCCACAGAATATCTATGACATCGCCAAAAAGAGTGCGGTGACCACCGAACTGACCCCTGACGGCAACGGCTTGGTGAACTTCACCCAGACCCGCTATTACCCGTTCCCGATTCCGAAGAACGGTGTGGAGGTGTACTGGAACCACACCAACCGCTATCGCGGCGGCAACATGGAACGTATCGCGGCCCAGGCGGCCCCGCAAACCAACGGTTCCTATTCCATCGTCGAGTACGAAGACAAACTGGCCTTTCCGCAGTTGATGGAAGGCGTCGATGCCGGGCAGGCCGATAACGTTCTGTATTACTACAAGCAGGAAATCACCGCGCCGTCGCGCATGGCCGGCAGTGTGATCCTGATCCACGAGACTATCGACCAGGTCAAGGAGCCGCGCCTGGCATGGGTCTACAACGCCGGTCAGCGCCGCGTGCGCCGTGCACCGCAAGTGGCGTATGACGGCCCGGGCAACGGTTCCGACGGCATGCGCACCGCCGACAACACCGACATGATGAACGGCGCGCCGGATCGTTATGACTGGAAACTGGTGGGCAAACAGGAACTGTACATCCCGTACAACAACTACAAGTTGCAGTCGCCGAAGGTCAAGTACGACGACATCATCAAGCCGGGGCACATCAACCAGGACTTGACCCGTTACGAGTTGCACCGCGTGTGGCACGTGCAGGCCACGCTCAAACCCGGTCAACGCCACGTCTACGCCAAGCGCGACATGTACTTCGACGAAGACACCTGGCAACTGGCCGAGGTCGATCACTACGACGGCCGCGGGCAGTTGTGGCGAGTGGCGGAAGGTTATGCGGTCAACGATTACGAGCGCGGTTCGTCGAACTTCTCCATGCTCGGCATCTACGACCTGATTGCCGGTCGCTACAACGTCCTGGCGATGACCAACCAGTCCAGGCATGCGACGACGTACGGCATGACCGCGAAGATGACCGACTTCACCCCGGCGGCGCTGCGCAACGACGGTATTCGCTGACCCGTTGCCGCGCTTCAGACAACGCCCTGTTCGCAGGGCGTTGTGCGTTGTGCGGCGCCTACCACCTGATGCGGGTGGCGCGTTATCCGGCGGCGGGCTCAATGATGGTGCCTACTCCCCATCAGCGAGGTCCGCCATGTTTGTGCCACGGCCGCATCTGATCGATGCACTTGAGGGCAAGCCGTGTCGCTTGCAACTGCTTTGTGCGCCTGCCGGGTATGGAAAGACGTCCTTGTTGCAGCAGTACTTGCAAGGCATTGCGCCGCCGGGGGCGGTGGTCTGGATGGCTTTGGGCGGACAGCGGCAGACGCTGGAGCGCTTTATTGCCAGGTTGGCGGGGGCGCTTGGGTTGCCGGTGGATACTGCACCGGATGGGGTATTGGCGTTTCTTGATTCCAGTAATTCGGCGACTGACCTATCGCTTTCGCGAGCAAGCCCGCTCCCACAGGGGAACGGGATCAACTGTGGGAGCGGGCTTGCCCGCGAAGAGGCCCGTGCAGCCAACGAATTCCTGTCGGCAAAAAAAACAAACGAATCCAGCCCGATTCGCTTGGTGTTCGACGATCTTCCCGTGGATATGCCCGCCGACCTGAACCACTGGTTCGATCAACTCCTGGCCCTCAACAACCGGCAACTGCAAGTACTGGTCACCTGTCGCCAACGTCCGGACTGGAACCTGCCGCGTCTGATGCTGACCGGTCAGTTGCAGGAGTTTGGTGCCCGGCAACTGGCCCTGCGCCCCGATGAGTTCGAATCGCTGATTGACGCCCTGGCGCCACACACCGATGCGCTGGCCAGGGGAAGTCTCTGGCATGAGACAGGCGGGTGGTGCGCCGGTGTTCGTCTGTCGCTTTCGCTGGACAACACCCAGCCATCGCCATTGCTCGGCCAATACCTGGAGCGTGAACTGTTGTCGCTCTTGAGTGACGAGCAGCGCGAAGTGATGGGTGGGCTGGCACATTTGTCCCGCGTCAGTGCGGACTTCTGCGAACAGTTATGGGAAGGCCGGCAAGCAGCACAGGTGTTCAACAGTCTGTTGCAATGCCAGGCCTTTGTGTTCCCGATCGAGCAACAACCCGGCTGGTTCCGCCTGCTGCCCGCGGTGGCGCAAGCCCTGCAAAGCCAATTGAGCGGTGCGCCGTTGAACCGGCTGCGCTTGCGGGCCTGTCAGCTGCTCAGTGTGCTCGGGCATGTCGACGACGCGGTGGAGCAGGCACTGTGTGCCGATCAACCTGAAGTGGCTGCCAACTACATGGAGCGCCTGTGGCTGAGCTGGATTCTCAGGGAACGGCACTTGAGCAAACTGATGGATTGGCGTGAGCGCATCGAGCCGCAGTTATTGCACAGCAGCCCGCGTCTGATCTATCTGTGCGCCAAGGCCTTGCTGTTCAGTGGGCGACTGGACGAAGCCGCCGAATGCCTGGCGCGTCTGGGGCATTTTTTGCCGTTGCCCGACCCGGTACGCAATCAACGCCTGCTGGCGAACTGGCAGGCGTTATTTGGCACCTTGCAGGCCTTGCGTGGACAGACCGGGGCGGCGCGCCTGCATTGCCGTGCAGCCCTTGATTATCTTGGGGGAGAGGACTGGTTGTCGGTGTTGTTGTGCCATTGCATCCTGGCGCGCCTTGCCATGGAGACCGGCGATCTTGCACAAGCGCAAACCTTGCTCGATCACTCGCTGGAGTTGGCCCGACGCCAGGGCAGTCATGAATCGGAAGTGCTGGTCAATGCCGACCGGGTCCGCCTGATGATGCTCAGGGGACAATCGGGCTTTGCCCAGGCACTGTTGCGCACTGAGCTGGACCGGTTGGCCCCGGTCCCGTCGCAGCCATATCCGTTGCTCGGTCGGTTGCTGTTCCTGCGCGGCGAGTTGCTGCTGCAGCAAGGGCATTGCAGCGAAGCCGAAGTGGTGATCCAGGCGGGGTTGCTGCAGGTCCGCGATTGCTGCGCCCCCTTTGTACTCAATGCCTATCTGCTGCTCGCGGAGATTGCCTCGCGCAACCACGACCCACAAAAGGCTCATCTGCTGCTGCATGAGGCCGAGCGGCGCATGCAGTGGGGCAAGATCGACAACGCCTTGTATCAGGCACCGATTGCCCGGCAGAAAAACCGCATTCTGGCCCGTGAACAGCCGGCGGAAACTGGCCAGGCAACTGTCACTCGTCTCTCTGCGGGTGTGCCGGATTACCAGGATGACCTGACCCCCCGCGAGGTGTCGGTGCTCAAGTTGCTGGCCGAGGGCATGTCGGTACGCGAAGTGGGCAGCCGCTTGTTCATCTCGGAAAACACCGTGAAAACCCACGCCAAGAACATCAACGTCAAGCTCGGCGCTTGCCGTCGCACCCAGGCCATCAACAGCGCCAAGGCCATGGGCATCCTCGCCTGAATCCATCGCCGTGACACCACCCACCTGATCCGGGTGGCGGCGCGGCGCCCGCGATGATCAACCATGCAGCCAGACCCTGTGCATTACCGCCCGGCCGTGGCCGCGGCCTCACAAAAACAAGAGAGGTAGTGATGAGCGCCATCGAGAGTTCGACGAGCTGTGACATCCGCACGATCCTGGAAAAACAACGCGCGGCCTTCCAGGACCGCGAACCTTATACCCTTGAAGAGCGCTGTGAGTTGCTCGACCGGGCCATCGGTTTGCTGGTCAATCACGAACAGGACATCATCGAGGCCCTGACCGCCGATTTCGGCCATCGCAGCCCGGGTTTCTCCAAGGGCAGTGAAGTGCTGTCGCCACTGGCTACACTGCAGCAGACCAAGGCCGAACTGGCCGAATGGATGCGCCCGGAACAACGTCGGGCCCGCGCCGGCGAAGCCTGGGTGCAGTACCAGCCGCTGGGTGTCGTGGGCATCGTCACGGCCTGGAACGTGCCGGGCTACATGGTGTTCAGCGGGCTGGCCGGCGCATTGGCGGCGGGCAACCGGGTAATGATCAAACCCTCGGAATTCACCCCGCATACGTCGGAGCTGATCGCGCGGCTGATCCGCTCGGTCTACGCCGAAGACGAAGTGGCGGTGGTCCTGGGTGGTGCGGACGTCGGGCAGGCGTTCTGCGGCCAGCCGTTCGACCATTTGCTGTTCACTGGCGCCACCAGCATCGGCAAGCACGTGCTACGGGCCGCGGCGGAAAACCTGGTGCCGGTGACCCTGGAGCTGGGTGGCAAGTCGCCAACGATCATCTCGCGTTCGGCAAACTTCAACGAAGCGGTGGCCAAGGTCGTGATCGGCAAGCTGCTCAATGCCGGTCAGTTGTGCGTGGCTCCGGACTACGTGTTTGTCCCGCAAGAGTCGGTAGAGGCTTTCATCGCCGTGGCCAAAGCCGTGGTGGCGAAGTTCTTCCCGACGCTCAAGGACAACCCCGACTACACCTCCATCATCAACACCCGTCATTTCGAACGCTTGCAGGGTTACCTGAGCGAGGCCCGCGCCGCGGGTGTCGAGCTGATCGAACTGAATGCCGGCGCTGAAGACTTCAGCCAGTCGCCGCTGAACAAGATCGTACCGACGCTGCTGCGCAATCCCGGCGACGACCTGCAGGTAATGCAGGACGAAATCTTCGGTCCGCTGCTGCCGATCAAACCCTACGAAACCCTCAGCGAAGTCATCGCCCAGATCAATGCGCGGCCGCGTCCGCTGGCCTTGTACTACTTCGGCAACGATGCCGCCGAAGAAGCCCTGGTGCTGACCCGTACCTGTTCCGGCGGCGTGACCCTCAACGGCGTGATGAGCCATGCCAGCACCGAAGCCCTGCCTTTCGGCGGCGTCGGCCAGAGCGGCATGGGGGCCTATCACGGCATCGACGGCTTCCGCACCTTCAGCCATGCCAAAGCCGTTTTGCGTACAGCGGCCAACCCGGCCTGAACCCCACATCATTGTCGAGAGAACTGTCATGAAAGCTGCCGTATTCCATCAGGTTGGAGCCCCGCTGGTCATTGAAGAAGTGGGCATCAGCAAACCGGGCCCGCGTGAAGTGTTGATCCGCACCAAAGCCGTGGGGGTGTGCCACTCGGACCTGCACGTCATCGACGGCTCGTTTCCGTATCCCGGCCCGATGGTGTTGGGTCATGAAGCCGCCGGCGTGGTCGAGCAGGTCGGCTCCGAAGTGCGTTCGGTCAAGCCGGGCGACCATGTGGTCACCTGCCTGACGGTGTTCTGCGGCCATTGCGAGCACTGCGTCACCGGCCACCTGGCGCGTTGCGTGTCGCCGGAAACCAAACGTGACAAGGACGAAGAGCCGCGCCTGACCTACGTGCACAAACCGATGCCGCAATTCGTCAACCTGTCCGGGTTCGCCGAGCAGATGCTGGTGCACGAAAACGCCTGTGTGGCGATCCGTCGCGACATGCCGTTGGACCGTGCGGCGCTGCTCGGTTGTGCCGTAACGACCGGCACCGGCGCGGTGTTCAACACTGCCAAGGTGCGGCCGGGCGAAACCGTGGCCGTGATCGGTTGCGGTGGCATCGGTCTGGCGGCCATCAACGGTGCGGCACTGGCCGGGGCAGGGCGGATCATCGCCATCGACATGCTCGACACGAAGCTGGAACTGGCCAAACAGTTCGGTGCCACTGACCTGATCAACGGCCGGGACGGCGATGCCGCCAGGCAAGTGATGGAACTGACCCGTGGCGGTGTGCACCACGCCTTCGAATGCATCGGCCTCAAGCAGACCGCCGAGCAAGCCTTTGCCATGTTGGCGCGCGGCGGTACCGCCACCGTGATCGGCATGCTCAAGCCCGGCCTGAAAATCGAGCTGGACCCGCTGCAACTGCTGCATGAACGCCGTATCCAGGGTTCGTTGATGGGTTCCAACCGCTTCCCGGTCGACATGCCGCGCCTGGTCGATTTCTACATGGCCGGCAAGCTCAAGCTCGATGAAATGATTTCCCAGCGCATCCGTCTGGACCAGATCAACGAGGCGTTCGATGAGCTGCGCCGCGGTGAATTGGCGCGTTCGGTGATTGTTTTCGACTGATAAGCCCCGTTATTTCCTTGTAGGAGCGAGCTTGCTCGCGAAAAACCCGAGAACGCCGCGGGGAGTCAGGAAGCCAGCGTTATCGTTGGCGACCATCGCGAGCAAGCTCGCTCCTACAAGGGGTTGTGGGTAAGCCCCAATGCTTTTGGAGTGGATGGATGGACATTGAATTCTCTGCGCACGAGCGCGCGTTTCGCGAGGATGTGCGCGCATTTCTTCGTGATCACCTACCCGTTGAATTCGCCGAGCGGATCGCCCTGGGCAAGCGCCTGAGCAAAGCGCATCAGGTGCAATGGATGCGCACACTCAACCGGCAAGGCTGGCTCGCACCGGGCTGGCCTGTCGAGTTCGGCGGTACCGGTTGGAGCGATGTGCAAAAGCATATTTTCGACGAGGAATGCTTCGCGGCCGGGGCGCCGAAAGCCTCCTCTTTCGGGTTGAAAATGGTTGCCCCGGTGATCATCAAGTTCGGCACCGCCGAGCAGAAAGCACACTTCCTGCCGCGGATTCTTTCCTGTGAAGACTGGTGGTGCCAGGGTTACTCCGAACCGGGTGCCGGTTCTGATCTGTCGTCCTTGAAAACCCGTGCGGTGCGCGAGGGCGATGACTATGTGGTCAACGGCCAGAAAACCTGGACCACGCTGGCGCATTTCGCCGACTGGATGTTCTGCCTGGTGCGCACCGACCCCGATGCGCGTCAGCAACGGGGCATTTCGTTCCTGCTGATCGACATGAAAACCCCCGGTATCACTGTGCGGCCGATCATCACCCTGGACGGCGAGCATGAAGTCAACGAAGTGTTCTTCGACAACGTGCGGGTGCCGGTGGCGAATCGGGTCGGGCAGGAGAATGAGGGTTGGACCTGCGCCAAGTACCTGTTGACCCACGAGCGCACCAGCATCGGCGGGATTGCGCAGAACAAGGCATTGCTCACCCGGCTCAAGCGCATTGCCAGCCAGGAAGTCCGCGATGGCCGGCCACTGATCGACGACCCGCTGTTCCGCACGCAGATCGCTGAAGTCGAGATGCAGTTGATGGCGGCCGAAATGAGCAGCCTGCGAACCCTGGCGGCGACACAAAACGGCGAAGTACCCGGTGCCGAAAGCTCGTTCCTGAAGATCAAGGGCACCGAGATCCGGCAGGCGATTACCTACCTGATCAGCAAGGCCGTGGGGCCGTACGCGTTGCCGTTCATTGAGGATGAGCTGGGTTACGGCAGCGAACCCTTGCTGTACACCGACTACAGCAGCGCGGCCACCTACCAGTACCTGGATGCGCGCAAGGCCTCGATTTATGGCGGGGCCAACGAGATCCAGAAGAACATCATCGCGAAAATGATCCTCGAACTGTAAGGCGCCCCGATCATGGATTTCAAACTGACAGAAGAGCAACTGATGCTGCAGGAAACCGCCGCGCGCCTGGTGCGGGACGTGTATGGTTTTGAGCATCGCGAGCAATATCGCCAGAGCAGACACGGCTTCAGCGACCCGTTCATGCAGCAACTGGGCGACCTCGGCCTCTGCGCCGTGCCCTTTGCCGAGGCTTATGGCGGCTATGGTGGCAGCGGTGTGGAGAACATGCTGATCATGACCGAGCTGGGCCGGGGCCTGTGCCTGGAGCCTTTCCTGCATTCGGTGATTTTCGCCGGTGGCCTGGTCGACCAGTTGGGCACCGCCGCCCAGAAAGACACGCTGTTGCCGCAGGTCGGCAGCGCCAGCTTGCAACTGGCCGTGGCCCTCGATGAGCCGCAGAGTCACTACCAGTTGCACGACGTTCAGACGACCGCTGAGGCGGTCAGCGGCGGCTGGAAGCTCAATGGCCGCAAGTCGGTGATCATCGGCGGCCAGAGCGCCGGGCTGATTCTTGTCTCGGCGCGCACCAGTCACGGGGTTCGGGACGAGCAGGGCATCACTGTGTTTCTGGTCGACCCGCAAGACAGCGGCGTCGGTCGACGCGATTTCGCCACCATGGACGGGCGGATGGCCTGTGAGCTGTACCTGGACGACGTGTTCGTCAAAAGCAGTGCGGTACTCGGCGCAGTGGGGCAGGCCTTGCCGGCGCTGCGTTATCAGCAGGGCCGTTGCATCGCCGCGCAATGCGCCGAGGCCGTCGGCAGTATGGAAGCGGCGTGCGCGTTGACCCTCGACTACCTGAAAACCCGCCAGCAGTTCGGTCAGCCCATCGGCAAGTTCCAGGTGCTGCAACACCGTATGGTGGACATGCGCATCGAGCTGGACCAGGCCACGTCCATGACACTGCTCGCGGCCTGTGTGGCCGATCAGGCGGACAGTGACGAACGCAGCCGCATCCTGGCGGCCGCCAAGTTCATCGTCAGTCGTGCCAGCCGCTTTGTCGCCGACCAGGGCATCCAGTTGCACGGCGGCATCGGCCTGACCTGGGAGTACATGCTGTCGCACCACGCCAAGCATTTGCTGATGGTGGCGCGTCAGTTTGGCGATGACGATCACCATTTGCAGGCTTACGCGAAGTTGCTGCAGGTGGCGTGAGGCATACCCCAACCGGGAGGCTATCGCCGCCCGCCACGTTAGAACGTACCTGTGCGCACCTCGCCGCTGCGGGTATAGCGGGCGATCAGCACACCCCCGGGCGAGCTGATCGAGTTCAGCAAGGTGAAGGCCGCCGCCTGTGCGTTGTCGTCGAACAGGCGCTTGCCGCGTCCCAGCAGGATGGGATGAATCATCAGCCGCATCTCGTCCACCAGGCCGGCGGCGAGCAGTTGGCGCACCAGGTCGCCGCTGCCCTGGGTCAGTAGCCGAGGACCGTCCTGGCGCTTGAGCGCGCTGATCGCGTCGACCAGGTTGCCCTGCAGCGCATGACTGTTGTGCCATTCCAGCGAATCGCCGCGATGGGTGGCCACGTGCTTGGGCACGCCGTTGAACAGGTCGGCAATGGTGTGGTGGGGGGAGTCGGCCGAAGCGTGCGGCCAATAGGCGGCGAAGATGTCGTAGGTCCGACGCCCCAGCAGTAACTCGAACGGTTGCGAGAACAAGTCCTGTACTGCCTGGCCGGTTGTCTGGTCGGCGTAGGGCACGATCCAGCCACCGAAGCGGAATCCGCCACTGGTGTCCTCTTCAGGCCCGCCGGGCGCTTGCATGACGCCGTCCAGGCTGACGAACGCGGCAACGGTCAGTGTGCGCATGTTTTTCTCCTGATTCGTCCTGGTGAAGGAGGTTGGACAGGGGCGTCTGCGATCAGTCGAGAGATTCCCTGCCGGATGGTCGTACCTCTATTTGAATATGCCTGCGCCGTAACCAGCGGCGATGACAATGAGTGCGAGAAAACAGATCAATTGTAGGCAAAAGAAAGTAAATCGAACCGCCACGAAGCTATCGGTCTGCACATGGGATACGTGCACCAGAGACTGACACACACGAGCGATCAGGACGATGATGGACAAGTAGCTCACCGCAGGGCCGTCGATACCAAGGGCTGAAATCACGAACACGATGACGCCAAAGACCGGCAGGTTTTCCACACAGTTGGCGTGTGCTCTTGTCCCGCGCCGATACCAATCCTCGCCTTCGAGCTGATCGCTTCGGAAAGAAGCGATCGGAACATTCGAGAACAGGATTCTGACCCAGCGATAGACCCCGACGGTTGCCATCAACAGCAGCAAGGTCCAGGTCGCAAAGCCAAGCAGCATCCACATCGGAGTCGTCATGGCTGCCATCCTCGATCAATCATTTTCAACACGTCATCCCACTGTTGTGCGACCGACGCGCGGTCGGTCGCCCCTTGTCGATCACTGGTCCATGATCGGTGCCAGTGCGGTCTGGACCCTGGACATCTGTGCCGGGGTTGTCATGCGCGCAAGCAGCCGGCCAAAGTGTGGATGCTGTACGCCCGAGACAATGTATTGCCAGCGGTAGGCGCTCAGCACGCAGGCCTTGATTTGCGCGGTCTCATCGACACTGAACGATCGTGAAGCATTTCCCATGAAGTAGTCGGCATCGGCTGCCGATTGTGCCTGCAGGATCGCGTCGACGGCCGCCACCAGGGCAATCAGATCGTTCACGGCCTGGTCGCGCTCGGCCGGGGAGATTTTCGCGTGCTCCGCCTCCCATTCCAGTTCATCGAGTACGACGTGGCGGCTTTCATCCTTCCAGTGAAACTTGAAGACGTCCCTGAACAGTGGGCACAACTCCTCGCGCGGGGCGATGCTCTGCACGTAGTGCGTCTGCACGAACAGCTCGATATGACAGGTCAGCGCCAGTACCGCCCAGGTGCTGGCCGCCAGCACCGCGCGCGCCACATCGTTGGGATCGGCAACCTGACGGTATCCCGCCGGCAATCGAGAACCCATCATCGTCTCGATACGCCGGAACAGTTCCTGATGCTTGATCTCGTCGTTGGAAAAGCGCACCAGCGCTTCGAGGGCGAGTTGATCGTCAAAGACATGGGCCCGCCCCTGATCGAGCATCTTGGCACTGATAAAACGCTCGACCAGGCCAAAAATATACGCATAGGTTCGGCCCTGAATCTGGCTGAGCAGGCGCGCCTCGTCTGCGCCGAGGAAGGTCAGGCGGTCGATATGCGATAAGCCGTCGGGCAAGAATTTGCGCGAGAAGTCGAAGCTGCGGTCCTGCAGCAAGTCGCGATCGATCTGCCATTCCGCTTTCTTCGAGGATCTGACAAGTTGCGCATAGCGGACGGCGTTGCCCGAGTCCGGGCGGGGCAGGGTAGCGGCGGTGTTCATACTGATCTCCGGCTTGCGTGGTCGAGTTGGAATGGGCCAATTACGGTTAGCGCGGGAGTCAATGACAATCGGTGAAGCGTCTGGGGATGGTCTCGATCACTGAGTCCGCGTTGGTGCTAATCTAGGCCTCGCCGTTCAGGCGGCGAATGACCAGTGCGCCTGATTACATGCTCGGGACTCCGGAAAGGAGGGCTGGCAATTGCTGGATGCGCTATCTGATGTATTGCGGGTGATTCGGCTGTCTGGAGGGGTCTTCCTCGAGGCGGAGTTCACTGCGCCCTGGTGTCTGAGCGGAAGAATCTCCGCCGACGATTGCAAACCGTTCCTGGCGGCCCCTCGACATATCATTGCCTCGCATTTTGTCGCGGCAGGGCACATGCAGTTGCGAGTCGACGAGGGTGCCACCCTCGACGTGCGGGCAGGCGAACTCATTCTGCTGCCGCGCAATGACGTTCATACCTTTGGCAGTGATCTGGGCGTTGCGCCCATGTCGGCGCGCGAAATCATTCAGCCACCGGAAGTCGGCGGCATATCACGAATCAAGTGCGGCGGGGGCGGCGAGGCCACACAGTTACTGTGCGGATTCCTCGGCTCTGAAACACCGTTCAGCCCATTGCTTTCGTCGCTGCCATCCTTGTTGAAGCTCGATGTCCGCGCGACGGCTTCAGGCGCCTGGATTGAAAGCTCATTCCGTTTCGCCGTCAGTGAGATCGCGGCGGGACGCGTCGGCTCGACCACGGTCATCGCCAAGCTCTCCGAACTGCTGTTCGTCGAAGCCGTCAGCCAGTATGTCGCGAACCTCCCCCCTGAACGGCGCGGGTGGCTGGCGGGCCTGCGAGATCCGCATATCGGGCGCGCCCTGGCGCTGCTCCATGCCCGTCCAACCGAGGGCTGGACGGCAGAAGCCCTGGCGCTTGAAGTGGGCATGTCGCGCTCGGTATTCGCGGAGCGATTCACGGCATTGGTCGGACAGCCACCGATGCAATACCTGACGCTCTGGCGTATGCACGTGGCGGCTCAACACCTGCGCGAAGGTCGCGGTAACGTGGCGCAAATCGGCTTTGCAGTGGGCTACGAATCCGAAGCGGCGTTCAGTCGCGCATTCAAACGCCAGTTCGGCGCATCACCCGGCACCTGGCGCAGACAATCGGCATGAGAAGGGCCGGTGTCTGATGACTATCAGATCGAGCCAGGCGGAGAATGTCTCCTCGTGGCCGATTGTGGGCTGTCACGAAGGGTTGCTTGCGACCCGAAGCAGCCCTTGATGTCTGTTTATTGTCGCCATATGTTATTGGCATTCATGGAGGATTCTGATTGATGGCACGCATAGGATTGATACTGACACCCGGTTTTGCGGACTGGGAATATGCTTTCATTGCTGGAACTGCGTCCCCGTTTTACGGGATCGATGTCAGATTTTTCGCTTGTGCTACGGGGCAGTTCCGCTCGCAGGGTGGACTGGCTGTTACTGTCGATAGCAGTTTGCAGCAATGTCTGGAATGGAAACCGGACGTTGTTGTCGTCATTGGAGGAACGGTCTGGGAACGTACAGAAGCACCGGATATTCGAGACTTTCTTCATGCCAGTCGCTCAAGTGGGGCGACAATTGCCGGTATCTGTGGGGGAACGCTGGCACTTGCGAGGGCCGGGCTTCTCGACACGGTTCCTCATACCTCGAACAGCGCTGACTTCTTACAACAGAATGCCGTAGGTTATGAAGGGCGCACGCTTTATCGAAACAGTCCAGTAGCTGTGGTTGCGGACCGCATTATAACTGCTCCAGGCCCTGCGCCCGTTAGCTTCACCTGCGCAGTGTTCGAAGGTGCCGGGTTATCTTCAGAGATCATTTCTCAGTTCAGGTCAATGTTGGCAGCGGAACATGGGTGACCGCTTCGTCCTGCAAAACAGCCAATCTGTTGCGTCGACCGGTTGAATCCACAGCCGATTGCGGCCTGTCACGAAGGGCTGCTGGCGCCCCGGATTGCTCCGGGGCTTCGCACTAGCGACGATAGTAACGGCGATCGTCCTCATAACGGTGGCGCTCCCAATCACGATGGCGCTCGGCTTCTCGGCGGGCTTGCTCTCTACGCCACTGATCTCTGCGCCACTGATCCCTGCGCCAGTCGTCTCGGCGCCAATCGTCTCTACGATTGTGCCAACGGCCGTCATGCCAGTATCGGTCGTCATGGGCAAGCAACGGCCCTGGCTGCTTGCCGGCCATGCTGGCCAAGGTCGGCCAAGGGTTGCCGGTGGCCTGGACGGGAGCCTCGACGGCTGGGGCTTGAGTTGCAAAAGCAGGGGTTGAGTCCTTCATCTGTGTGGCGGATGCCGAGCCCACTGCCGCGAACGCGAACAGGCCGAAGAGCACCCTCCGTGGGACATGGAATTTCATGAGCGAAGACAACCTCTGATGGACAATCGGACGTGTGGCCATCTGGCGGCGGGTAGCCTGCGGGGGGGGCGTGCTTACCGAGCGGATGTGCCTATCCACATAGACCGGTAAATAGGGAAAAGTTCTAGGGAGCCGTTGCTTAAATAGCCAACGGTCTCAGTCGTGGGCTGACAACAAACAGAAGCGCTGGCGATGGCCGTTGCAGCAGGAACTTCAGGGTGTTGGCCAGGTCTATAGCGGCCCTGTATCGGAAGTGCCGAGCAGCGCTGTGGTCTGTTTTGCGGCAGTACCGTCCGAGTTCAGTCGAGTCCGCCCCCGATGCCAAACAAGAGTTTTCCGCCGGTCCTCATCCTGGTGTTCTGCGCTGTCGCCTCGTTCAGTGCTGTCGCTGCCGAGCGAAGAGCGCCCGCGCAAAGCAACAATGCATCAACCACCTTGATCGAAACAGCCTCGCGGCAGTATGAAAACGGCCAACTGGACCAGGCCGCCGCCACGCTGGAGCGTGCCCTGCATATCCAGCCGAACAATCCAGCGACGCTGCATTATCTTGGAGTGTTGCGTCTTCAGCAGGGGCAGTACCAGCAGGCTGAAACCCTGGCGGCGCGCTCGAACATGCGGGTCGGTAACAACGTCCAGTTGCGCAACCGCAACTTCCAATTGATCCAGGCGGCGCAGCAGGCCCAATCTTCGGGAACCCCACCCAATACCAACGCGGACATGGTTGCGGTACAGAAGGGGCTGGAAGAAGAGACCCAAAGGCGCCGCGAAGCGCAAGTGGCGGTTGTTGAGCAATTCACTGGGGACACCGGGCGTGACGCCGGCAACTTCACTACTGCTGAGGCAAATCGGGTTTCGGATGTACCGACGGCGGGAAGAGTAGGGGCCGAAGGTCAATTGCAAATGGCTAGTATCGGGTCAGAGAGGGCGTACGCTGAGTTCGAGATTCCCCGCGGCCATATGCCGCCTCCCGGTAAATGCCGAATCTGGTTTCCTGATCGTCCGCCGGGGCATCAGCCTCCACCGGGTAAATGCAAGAAGCTGCGATATCGGGTTCCTTCAGGGGCCTATTTGGTGCACGGGTGAGTTTCCCGATGTCCTTTTTTGGCTGACTGCTACCTGTCATGAAGGGTTTCTTTCGACCCAAAGGTGACGGTGGCGACAGACAGCAATCGGCCAGCCGTTCTCCGCCCTGCTTCTAGAAATCACCAGAATCACTCAGAATTTAGTCGGCTCACCCTCGATTCTCGACACCCCACGAACGGTGGTCTATGGTTGCCATCGTTTGGCCATCCTAGTAATAGTTTTTACGCCACTTACTCAAAGCATTACGACTAACTCGTAAGATCGGTTCAAGGAAGAGGTTTATGAGACTTCATCGGCTTTCGATTAACGGTTTCAAGCGCTTGCACACTGCTGAAATAGAGTTTGGTAATGCGACCTTTCTGATCGGCGCTAACAATGCGGGAAAGAGCTCAGTACTCAAGGCCATTGGATGGCTGCTGTCTAACAGCAAACGGATGGATATCGAATGCTTCTGCTCCGAACTAGATGAAGAAACAGGCGAGACAAAAACCACTTGTGACACTGTCGTCCTAGAGGCGGAGTTTAGAAATGTCCCTGAGGCTGCTTCCACGTGGCGTGGTTTCAAGGGGCGGATCTTCTCGTATGATCCAAAAGACACTGGAGAAACTGGGAAAAGCATCTTTTATCGAAAAACGTATAAAGTACTCGAAGATGTAAAAATCGAGTTGAAGTCCCTTAAGCGAACAATTAAACCAGAATTTGCGGATCTACAGAAACCTGCCGACTTCATCTCGGCTGGGGCAACCCCAGAGCTGATCGCCGAGACATTCTCCGTATTAGACAAGAAAATTTCAGTCGCCGACCGAGATAAGCTCGAACTCATTGACGACATCTGGGAAACCAATGAAGAAGAGGAGTGGGCGCTTAATCCAGGCGGTATTGGTAGCGTTGTTCTCTCTAAGCTTCCTTCTATCCTCATCATCCCGGCGGACGCCGCATCCCACGAAATCGATCAGAAAAGTGGTGTGCTGCAGAAGATTCTGCACGAGTTGTTCAAGGATGTGCGCGAAAGCTCCGCCAATTACAAAGACGCCCAAGCATGCCTGAGCCTGCTTTCCAAGGAGCTTGATCCAAGTGACGCTGGCTCAGAGTTTGGCAAGATGATGGGGGAGTTGAATACCGTCCTTGGTGGGGTCTTCCCAGAGTCTCGCATTTATGCCGCAGCTGATCTTTCTAGCCCAGATGCACTCGTCCCTACGTTCGCAATTGAAATGTCGAGCAATATCCGCACAAGCGTCGCCAACCAAGGTACTGGCATGGTTCGCGCCGCGGTGTTCGGACTGCTGCGGTTTAGGCAGCAATGGCTGAAACGACGCGAAGGTAACGATGAACGCGGACTCATTATCGGCTTTGAAGAACCAGAGATTTATCTGCATCCGAGTGCTGCTAATCAGATGCGGGATCTGATTTACGACCTGTCCGACCAGAACTCTCAGATAGTTGCCACTACTCACTCGCCTTACCTGATCGACCTTTCCCGAAAACCCAAACAGGTCCTCAATCGCTTTCAATACGAAAAAGGGCACACCAGCGTGCTGCCCTTTTCGGTATCCGAGGAGTTCGTCAAGCTGCAAAGCAGCGATAAAGATCAGGTCAAAATGCTTATCAAGCTTGACGATCACGTGTCGCGGATATTCTTCACCCGTCAAGTATTGGTCGTCGAAGGCGACACAGAAGAGGTTGTCATCAAAGAGGCCATTCGCAGAATGCCGACGGAAATGAAATCACTCGTCCTTTCTGGAAGCGAAATGGTCAAGGCTAGAGGCAAAGCCTCAATTATCGGATTGGTTAAGTATCTGAGCGCACTCAATGTGGATTTCTTTGTCATTCATGATCGCGATAAAGGCACCGAAGGGGCCGAGAAATTTAACGAGCCGATCAGGGTTGCAGTAGGTAATGACAAAAAGCTTATTCTTCTAGAGGAGTGCATCGAAGACTTTCTGGGTTACCCGGCGCCGAGTTCTGAAAAACCCTTCAATGCCTACAAGCGTACTCTCGAATGGGGAGAAGGTTGGGACGGTGTTCCAGAACAGCTCAAAAAACTGTTAGCCGAGGTCTACGCTCCATTGATTTGAGACCTGTACCTGAGGTGAGGCTTTATCTTTGCGATATTGTCACTCTGATTCTCAGACTGAGTGGAGCTTCCCTGCCGCGTCGCAGGCCTCGGAAAAAAATGGGTGGTTATTGATATCGGACGAATTGGTTCGATGGCTGCCCCCAAATTGCTTCTGGCCGTTCTGCCCGACGCGTCAGGCGAGTGTCGGCCAGAAGCGGTCACTCCGTAACACCCGAAAGACGTCTACGGCTTAAGTGGCCTTTCTGGTTGTAGCCTTTGGCATTAACAGTCCTTCTCAGTCAGCGCATATGACGTCGGCTCGAGGGCTATTGCCTTGGGCCGGCATTTATCGTGCTGGTCGTGCTGTTAATCAGAAAACGGCCTACCCTCGGCAGCTACACGGCGGGGTTAGTCCCGACGCTCTCTGGCAGCGATAGCAGCTCAATCTGCGTGCCCCACGGCGCTTGGAAGTAGAACCAGCGCACGCCGCCCGGGTTGGTGATGGGCTCGTTGAGAATGGTCACGTTCAGCCGCTTGAGAGTGGCCAGGCTGCCGTCGATGTCGGTGGTGCGCAGGGCCACATGGCTGGCGCCGGCATCGTCGCCATGGGGCTGGGCCTGATTGATCTCGGCGCCTTGGTATTGAAACAACTCCAGCTTGGCGCCACCGTCCATTTGCAGCATCACAAAGCGTTGTAGCTCGCTGGAGCCATGCCAACGAAATTGGCTTTTCCACTGATCCGGAATCTTGCCGGGGCTGATATCAGAGATCACTCGGGCGCCCATCAGCTCGGCGAAAAAGCGGGTGGCGGCGTCGATATCCGGCACATTGAGGCCGACATGGTCGATGGCCGAAGTCTGAAGCGGTGCAGCTGAGTGCATAGCGAGTTTGCTCTGTGGGGTCGTGGTCGCAGCCTGCGTAGGGCCAGTCAAGGTCACGCTGGCGGCCAGCAGTGCCCAATGCAAAGGGTTCATAACCTGTTCCTTTTGGGATGGGTTGGCGGGCGACCGTGGCAGTCGCCCGCTGGGTGGTCAGATTTGTGCCTGGCCGCCGTCAACAAACAGCTCGATACCGTTTACGAAGCTGGCGTCATCGGAGGCCAGGAACAACGCGGCAGCTGCGATTTCATCGGCTTCACCAACGCGCCCCATCGGGATCAGCGAGGCCATGTAGTCGAGCAAACCCTGTTGCTGAGCGGCATCGGGTCCGGCCAGTTCGACCAGACCAGGGGTGCGGGTGGCGCCGGGGCTTAGGGTGTTGATGCGCACTTGGCGGTCTTTCAAATCCAGAATCCAGTTGCGGGCAAATGAGCGCACGGCGGCTTTGGACGCGGCGTAAACGCTAAAAGCGGCGGTGCCCGAGCTGCCCGCCGTGGAGCCGGTGAGAATCACCGAAGCTTTATTGGCCAGCAGCGGCAGCGCCTTTTGCACGGTAAACAGCACGCCTTTTACGTTGCGATTGAAGGTGTCTTCGTACTGCTGTTCGGTGATGTCGCCCATGGGCAGCATGGAGCCGCCACCGGCATTGGCGAACAGTACATCGATTCGGCCGTGGGCCGCGCCAATTTGGCGGTACAGCGCATCGAGTTGGTCGAGGTTGGTTGAGTCCACCTGCACGCCGGTGGCGTTGCCCACATCGGCAACGGCAGCGTCCAGCTCGGCTTGGCGGCGGCCGGTGATATAAACGTGGGCGCCTTCCTGGGCAAATCGTTTGGCAGTGGCCAGGCCGATGCCAGTGGTGCCGCCGGTAACCAGTGCAATTTTGCCTTCGAGTTTTTTAATCATGGTGTTTCTCCCGTATTTCGTTTGAGTGAGTTGCGGTGTGGGAGAAGCTTATCGACGGAGGTTTACTTTCAAAATAGAATTGTCTGAAACCTATCGTTGCAGAAATGAAATGAGCAAACTTCCAGATTTCGAAGGATTGGCGATGTTTGCCAAGGTGGCCGAAGAAGGCTCGTTCGCCGCAGCCGCGCGCGTGATGAGTGTGTCGGTGCCGACGGTATCGCGGGCCGTGGCGCGGCTGGAGGAACGTCTGGGTGGGCGCTTGTTCAACCGCACCTCGCGGCAACTGGCACTCACCGAATTTGGCGCGAGCATGGCGGCCAAGGCTGGGGAGATTTATCGGCAGGCCGAAGAGGTGGAAAGCGAGGCTCAGGAATTATCGGTAAAGCCCCGCGGCCAAGTGCGCCTGGCAATCCCAATGTCGTTCGGCTTGCGTTGGGTGGCGCCGCTGATGCCGCAGTTGATCCGGCAGTATCCCGAGCTGTCGATTGACCTGCACCTTTCAGACGCGTCGGTCGACTTGATAGCCGAAGGCTTTGATGCAGCGCTGCGGATTGCCGTGTTGCCGGACTCCTCGCTCGTCGCACGGCGTCTGTGCGCCGTCACCCAATACCTGGTCGCCTCGCCTGCCTATCTAGCAACCCATGGCCACCCTGGTCATCCCCGCGAACTGGCGGCCCGCACGTGCCTGAGTTATGCCTACCGGGCTCGCAGCCAGGTGTGGCGGTTCACCCATAAAGACGGCACCGAAGAAGACGTGGTGCCCAGCGGCCCGTTAAGAGTGACTAACTCGGATGCGTTATTGCCGGTGTTATTGGAAGGCCTGGCCATCGCCGAACTGCCGGAATTTATGGCCAGCGAATACCTGGCCGATGGGCGCTTGGTAGTGGTGCTGCCGGACTGGAGCATGACCCGCGGTGGCCTGTATTTCGTCACCCCTTCGGCTCGCACGCGGCCGGTAAAAATCAAAGCGCTTTCGGACTTCTTTGCCGAGCATTTAAGCGAGCCGGTGTGGCGGTGGCCGTGAGCGTTCGACGCGGCGTAACCTTTCATTTGTGAAACGATGACTTTCGTTAACGTCTATTTTTGAAAGCAGTTCGATCCCTTAACGTGGGTTGACCGGCACCACACAGCGTGCCCATCCAATCATTCGTTTCGGGAGAAAATCGTTATGAAAAATGCCGTGGAATTGCTTCAGCTGTACTTGGATGCCATTCAGACGCCGCACATGGCAGCGGCGCTGTTCGCCGAGGATGGTGCGCTGGAGTTGCCCTATCTGGAGTCGCTGGGGATCCCCCACAGCGTGGAGGGCCCTGCCGCTATCGAGGGTTTTATTGGCTCATTGCTCGGCAAAGTGCCGGACTTCAAATTCCGCAACGTCCGCTTTCTCATCGAGACCCCCGACCAGGCGTTTGCCGAATACAGCGTAGAAGCCCTGGTGCCTGCCACCGGCCGCATCTACCGGCAGATGTACGCCGGCCGCCTGGTGGCCAAAGATGGCAAAATTCAGCTGCTGCGCGAATCCATGGATACGGTGGCCGCTGCCAAAGCGTTCGCACCGGTTGAGTCGGCGCAAGGCCATTAAACAGCTAGCTTTTTCGATTGCAGACAACGTCCGCCTCTGGCCGATTTCAGCCTGTCGCCACCGGCAGCTAATGGTCGATTCCCGGGCGTCTCGACAGGCGGAAACCGGCCCAAAGCGGTCGTAGCATTTTGACCATCACAGGATTGACATGGTTGCTTTCGTCAATCATATAATTGCCAAAAGCAACTATATGGGAATTTTCATGTCCGCCGCCATAACCGAGCGCGCCGAAACGGTACGCCGCTTCAACCGGTTCTACACCCACCAGATCGGCGCCCTGCAAGAGCACCTGCTTAAGGCCGAATTTTCGTTGACCGAGGCTCGCATCCTTTATGAATTGGGCGCCAGTGTTGGCCTGAAGAGTTCAGACCTCTGTCAGATGCTCAGCCTGGACGCCGGTTACGTTAGCCGGGTCATCGGTGGATTCGAGAAAAAAGGCTTGATTGGCAGGACTCGCTCGGCAAGCGATGGCCGGGCTTCTCAAATCCGGCTAACCGATCCTGGTCGAACCGTGCTGGCCTCGCTGGAGCAAGCCGCTCGTGAGGAAGTCGTGTTGATGCTGCAAGGCTTGCCTGAGCCACAGCAAGAGCAATTGACCCAAGCCATGAAACGGATACAGACGCTATTGGGCGACAGGGATCCCTCTTATCTCCTGCGCGATCCTGTAGCGGGTGACATGGGAATTGTCGTTCAACAGCAAGCTCAACTTTATTCCCGCGAATATGGGTGGAATTCGGAGTTCGAAGCGCTGGTGGCAGAAATAGTCGCCAAATACCTTCGCGAATTCGATCCGTCCTGCGAGCGATGCTGGATCGCGGAAAAAGATGGCAAAGTCATCGGTTCAGTCTTTGTCGTCAGACATGACGAGACGACCGCCAAACTGCGAATGCTCTATGTGGATGCGAGTGCCAGAGGCATGGGAATCGGCAATCGATTGCTGGAAGAGAGCCTCCGGTTTACCCGGCACGCTGGATACAGGAGCATGATCCTCTGGACAACCAGCGTGCTTTGCGATGCCCGAAAGCTATATCAAAAGGCGGGTTTTCAATTGGTCGAGGAGGAACAGGTACATAGTTTCGGTAAAGACCTCGTCAGCCAGACCTGGGCTCGGGATTTGTAGTGGCGTCGATGGCGATCATTGCGCAGTAAACTCATGCCCTACGGAGGGTGCGGCCGGGCGGTCCCATCAGCACGACTCCGCCAAACCGGAACGATCCATCATGCGAACACTGGCAAAGGTCGATTCGTTTCGTGCCTGGTCGAGCGCTGTCGGCGGTTTGGTCAATGACGGCTGCGTCGTTGCAGGCGTTGCCAATTTGCGATTCATTTCCGAGCCGGAACGCTCTTCACTGGGTGGAACACCAAAGTACTCGCGATAGCATTTGGAAAAATGGGGTGTCGACACGAAACCGCATACATACGCCAACTCAATGATCGACAATGATGTTTGCTTGAGCAGTTGTCGCGCTCGAACAAGACGTAACCTCATGTAGTAGCGTGACGGCGTACAGTGCAGGTATTTCTGAAATAGCCGCTCCAGCTGTCGACGTGACAGGTCAACGTATTCTGCAAGGTTATCCAGGTCGATCGGCTCCTCGAGATTGGCCTCCATCAACGCGACGATGTCCTGCAGCTTGGGCTGATGAGTTCCCAGTACATGCCTGAGGGGAACGCGCTGATGGTCCTGTTCATTGCGTATGCGCTCGTAGACAAACATCTCGGAGATGGCGGCGGATAATTCTCGACCATGATCGCGACCGATCAGGTGCAGCATCATGTCCATGGGGGCCGTTCCGCCGGAGCTTGTAAAGCGGTTTCGGTCGAGGGTGAACAGGCTCGCGCTGATGCTGACTCGCGGGAAGGCTTCCTGCATGGCAGCCAGAAATTCCCAATGCACGCTGCACTCGTAACCGTCGAGCAGCCCGGCTTTTGCGAGCGCCCAGCTACCGGTGCACACGCCTCCCAAGCGCCTGGATTGACGCGCCAGGGCTTGCAGCCAGGTAATGTGCTCGCGGGTAATCACGCTCTGGATTCCAATACCGCCGCACACGATTACAGTGTCCGCCACCAATGGATTTTTCCATGAAGCATCCGGAGTGATTTGCACGCCGTCACTGGCCCAGACAGGCTCTCCACCGGGGCTGAACGTATGCCAGCGATATAGCTCTCGCCCCGACAACTGATTGGCCATGCGCAGTGGCTCTACTGCGGACGCCAGGGAAATGAGTGTGAATTTGTCCAGCAGCAGAAAACCGACGGATTGAGTCTTACCGTCGGACACGGTGGAGTTCGATGACATCGTGGTCATGTCCTCACAAAAAGCGATGACGGCCTGAGATACAGGAGCGGGTAATACCCCCAGTCCTGGCGTAGGGGGTATCAGGTTCGGCGCAACTACCTCCCGGGCTTTATCCCACCGATGTCACTCTCGCAGCCTGCGCAGGGTGACGCGATGTCACCAGGCCGATAAAGGAGATCGCCAGCGCCAGGCCAATGGTCGTGCTCACTTCGGTACGGTGATCAGGGGAGGCCATCATCACGGCCAGCGCCGCGCAGATGAACAGGATCACCAACCAGGTGAGCCAGGGAAACAGCCACATGCGAAAGGTCAGCTCGACGTTCTGCCGACGCAACATCCGGCGCATGCGCAGCTGCGACACCGCAATGGCCAGGTACACCACCAAGGCAATCGCGCCGGAACTGGCCAGCAGGAACTCGAACAACCCGGCAGGCATGAAGTAGCTCCACACGGTGATCGCCGCGCCCAACACGGTGCTGGCAATGACTGCTGCCCGCGGCACGCCTTCGGAGGAGGTCGCTTTCAGTGCCTTCGGTGCATCGCCGCGACGGCCCAGCGAATAAAGCATGCGCGAGGCAATGTAGATCGAGGAGTTCATGCAACTGGCCACGGCGATCAGCACCACCACGTCCACCATGAACTTGGCGTGGGGAATGTTCATGATTTCCAGCGCCCGCTGGTAGGAGCCTACCGAAGCCAGCAGCGGGTCATTCCAGGGCACCACGGAGATGACCACGAAAATCGACAGCAGGTAAAACACCCCGATGCGCCAGATCACCGAACGGGTGGCCTTGGCAATGTTCTGCGAGGGATTGTCGGATTCGGCGGCGGCGATGGTGACCGCTTCGGTACCGATGAAACTGAACATGATGGTGATGAAGGCGCCGACTACCGCCGACAACCCGTTTGGAGCAAACCCGCCGTGCTCGGCCATCAGGCCGCTCAATCCGCTGACTTCCCGATCGGGTACCCAGCCCATCAACACGGCAAAACCCACGCCGATGAAACCGATGATCGCCACGACCTTGGCCATGGCGAACCAGAACTCGAATTCGCCGTACTTGGACACGCTGAACAGGTTGGTCACCACCAGTGCAATGATCGACACCAGGGCGAACAGCCAGGCATCGATCTGGGGAAACCACTGGTTCAATACATGACCGGCGGCCAGCGCTTCGATAGGGATCACCAGCACCCAGAACCACCAGTAGAGCCAACCGACGGTGAAGCCGGCCCAACGGCCGATGGCCTGGTCGGCATAGGTGGAGAAAGAGCCGGTGTCCGGGTTGGCCACCGCCATTTCACCGAGCATGCGCATGACCAGAACGACGAGCAGGCCAGAGAACAGATAGGCCAGCAGCACCGCCGGGCCAGCCGCCGCAATGGCGTGTCCTGAACCAACGAACAAACCGGCGCCGATAATACCGGCGATTGACAGCATTGTTACGTGACGAGGCTTGAAGCCCTGCGCCAATTGGCCACTCGAATCCTTGGAGCTCGGGCTAATCATTGGTTTTTTATTCTCTGCCGATCGACATTTAAGCGGATGGATAGGGCAACAGATCATCATTGCTGCCTGCCGGGCTTCCTGAAGGAAGCACCCTTCAAACGCTGCAGTTCTTATCAAGCCCATCATCGTGACGTGGTCGTTTCGATGAAAAGGTGCGCCACCTTACCCGGCTTGTCCGATGATTCAGTTACCTGATCACGCCACATCCGTGTCTGATATCGACACGGGAAGTCATTGTGTTCGCGATGAAAACCGACTGGTCACTAAGCGGCCGAAGGAAATCATCTCGGTTTGTTGAGAGTGCTTTTAATAGGTTGTTCACGTAATTCCGGGGAGCACCGATAACGGCAGGAGCCGGCTTGCTGGCGATGGCGGGCTGGCGGATTTTGTTGGTGGTGCACGCGTTCCCCTGTAGGAGCTGCCGAAGGCTGCGATCTTTTGATCTTGATCTTCAGCAATTTCCAGATCGCAAAAGCAAAATCAAGATCAAAAGATCGCAGCCTTCGGCAGCTCCTACAGATCTGTTTTCCCCCGGGATTGCGTGAAGAACCTTTTAATAGGGGAGGGGGACTCAGTAGCAAAACCCGCTAAACAGGACATCAATCAGCATTTCCATGGCATGTCGTAATCGAGTGATTGTGAAGTCAGGACGACGTTCTGCTGATCTGCAAAAACCCTCAATCCGCTTCCGGAACTTTTTCTTTAAGTGATGTCAATTTGATAGCGTGTCGCGATGTTTGTTGAAACAGGATCACCCAGCGCCAGGCTGTTTCCTGGCAAGCCCAAGGAAGTGTGAAATGAAACTGATTCTTGCGATGTTGTTGATGTTCAGCGGTTACGCGTTTGCCGGTTGCAACAGCATCAATGATCTTGACCAGCGAGCCTATTGCAGTGCCAAGCAGAGCGGCCGGGGCAGCGATTGCAACAGCATCAATGATCTTGGTTTGCGTGCGCAGTGCAGCGCACAGGTGGGAGATGGTTCTTGCAATAGCATCAATGATCTCAACCAGCGAGCCTATTGCAGTGCCAGGCAGAGCGGCCGCAGCAGCGATTGCAACGGCATCAATGATCTTGGTTTGCGTGCGCAGTGCAGCGCAGAGGTGGGAGGTGGTTCTTGCTATAGCATCAATGATCTCAACCAGCGAGCCTATTGCAGTGCCAGGCAGAGCGGCCGCAGCAGCGATTGCAATGGCATCAATGATCTTGGTTTGCGTGCGCAGTGTGCGTCCGAAGTGGACTGATTGGGTATATTGGATGAGTGTCCCCTATCGGCCGTTTTCTGCCTGTCACCAGGGGACATCCATCAATCCAGGGCTGCCCTTCGCGAAAGGCAGCCAGCGGTCAGAATCGGTCTTCTCTGCGCCTCATGAACTCGACTTTCAGGCGCGCTTGGGGAGCTTCCAGTTCGGGCGGATGAAGTGGCATGTGTAGCCATTCGGTATGCGTTCGAGGTAATCCTGGTGCTCTGGTTCCGCTTCCCAAAAAGGCCCGGCCGGTTCTATTTCGGTGACTACTCGACCTGGCCAAAGGTGTGAAGCATCGACATCGGCAGCGGTGTCCTCGGCAATGTCGCGTTGCTGTTCATTGAGGTAATAGATCGCCGAACGATAGCTGGGGCCCTGGTCATTACCCTGACGGTTGGGTGTGCTGGGGTCGTGTATCTGGAAGAAGAACTCAAGGATCTGCCGGTAGCTGATCACGGCAGGGTCGAAGACGATCTCGATGGCTTCGGCGTGGTTGCCATGGTTGCGATAGGTGGCATTCGGCACATCGCCGCCGGTATAACCGACCCGCGTGTGCAGCACACCGGGATAGCGCCGCAGCAGATCCTGCATGCCCCAGAAGCAGCCGCCGGCGAGAATGGCAGTTTCGGTTTGTCTGGTCATGGTCTGTCCTTCCTCTCGGGCACGTTGTGTATAGCCACTGTTATGAGGGCGTGTTGGCCAATTCCAAGGTTTCGCGCAAACAGGACTGGAATGACCACTCCTGGCCGCTTGAAGACATTCGGGTATAGGCAAAGCGTGGCACAGTTTGCGGAGATATTTCGACGTCGCAGCGTCGCCGCGGCAAGGGTTTCTATTGAGTTGGCATGGTTGGCGAATAGTCGATGCGAGAGAAATAAATCTCATTTGCCATTTATTTGGCGCTCCTCTGACGCTCGTCTGAAAAACGTCGGATAAATGACGTTTTGCGTTGTTCTTTTACCCTCCTGACCTAGGCTCAAGCCATGTGGGGAGGAGGTGAAGTCCATGCGCAAATTATTGATTGGCTCGTCGATGCTGGCCTGTCTGGTGGTGCTGGGCGGCTGGTTGAGTCGACCACAGCCGTTGCCGGTCAGGCTGCTGGAGGTTGAGCGCGGGCCGGTGGAGACGCTGGTGGCCAACACCCGCGCGGGGACGCTGAAGTCCTGTCGACGCTCGCATCTGTCCTTCAATGTCGGCGGCCAGGTTGCCGAGTTGCTGATCGCCGAGGGCCAGCGGGTCCAGGCGGGTCAGGTGCTCATGCGCTTGCGGCAGGACGAGCAGCAGGCCCGGTTGCAGGAGGCCGAGGCGCGGCTGGAGGCCCAACGCAACGCCCGCGAACAGCGCTGCCAGCAGGCTCATCTGGACCGGCGCGACCTCGATCGCCTGGGCCAGTTGGCCGACCGCAAGCTGGTTGCCGCCGATCGCCTCGATCAGGCCGAGACCAAGGCTAACCTGGCGAAGCTGATGTGCAATGCCAGTAACGTGCTGATCCGCGAGGCCGACGCCAGCCTGCAGTTGCAGCGTTCACTGCTGGAGCAGGCGACCCTGCGTGCGCCATTCGCCGGCATAGTCGCAGAAATCAACGGCGAACTCGGCGAGTTCGTCACCCCTTCGCCGCCGGGTATTCCCACGCCGCCGGCGGTCGACCTGATCGACGACAGCTGCCTGTATGTCGAGGCGCCGATCGATGAAGTGGACGCTGCCCGGGTTCGCCCCGGAACCGCGGTGCGGATCACCCTGGATGCCTTCCGTGGCCAGCAATTCGCTGGCCGCGTCAGCCGCATCGCGCCCTATGTGCGTGAACTGGAGAAGCAGGCGCGCACCGTCGATGTCGAGGTGCGCTTCGACCAGCCGCCGGCCAATCTGGTCCTGCTCACCGGCTATAGCGCCGATGTCGAGATCCTCCTGGAGCAGCGCGAAAGTGTTTTGCGCATCCCCACCGAGACCCTGCTGGAGGGGCAGCGCGTGCTGCGCTATGACCCCAGCGCCCGGGTGTTGCGCGAGGTGGCGGTGCAAACCGGGTTGAGCAACTGGCGCTGGACCGAGGTGCTCGCAGGGCTGGACGAGAACGCGCGCATAGTCGCCAGCCTCGAGCAGGAAGGGCTCAAGGACACCGTGGCGGTGATCCCGGTGGATGCGACGGAGACCAGGCAATGATCCGCCTGCGCGGCGGCAGCCGCACCTTCCAGTTGGGCGAGCAGCAGGTGATGGGGCTGGACGGCCTGGATCTGGACATCGCCGCCGGTGACTACATGGCGGTGATGGGCCCGTCGGGCTCGGGCAAGTCGACCCTGCTGAACATCCTCGGTTTACTTGATGCGCCGAGCGCCGGCGAGTACTGGCTGCAGGACGAGGCCACGGCGACGCTGAGCGAGGCGCGGCGCGCCCAATTGCGCAGCCAGCTGATAGGTTTCGTGTTCCAGTCCTACCACCTGATCGCACGGCTGACGGTGCTGGAAAACATCGAGCTGCCGATGGTCCTCGCCGGCATCGGCGCGGCGCAACGGCACAAGCGCAGCAGCCAATTGGTGGAGCGCCTGGGGCTGGGCGATCGCATTGCCCACCGCCCGGGCGAGCTGTCCGGCGGTCAGCGCCAGCGCGTCGCCATTGCCCGGGCGATGGTCATGCAACCGGCGCTGTTGTTGGCCGACGAGCCCACCGGCAATCTCGATAGCCAGGCCGGCGCCGAAGTCTTCAGCCTGCTGGAGGAGCTCAACGAAGAGGGGCTGACCCTGATAGTGGTGACTCACGACGCCAGCCTGGGCGCCCGCGCGCGGCGCCAGTTGCACATGCGTGACGGGCGGATCCACAGTGCTGCGTCGCAGCAGGCGCTGGCCTGATGCGTGCCGCCGATGCCCTGGCCTTCTGGCTCGGCGCCTTGCGTGGGCATCGCTCGCGCAGCCTGATGCTGCTGCTGGCCATCGCTATCGGGGTGGTGGCGGTCAATCTGCTCACCGGTCTCGGTGCGGGCGCGCGGGCCTTCGTCCTGAACGAGTTCTCGCTGCTCGGGCGCGACATCCTGATCATTTTCCCGGGTCGCAAGGAAACCACGGGGCGCATGCCGCCGCTCACCGGCCTGACGCCGCACGAGTTGACCTTGCAGGACGTACAGGTCATCACCCGGTTGCCGGGCATCCGCCGGGTCGCGCCGATGCAGGCCGGGCAGATGGAGGTGATAGTCGGTAACCGCAATCGTGAGGTGCTGACCTTGGGCACCACGCGAGACTTCTTCGCCATTCGCCAACTGACGGTCGTCCAGGGCCAGCCCCTGCCGGCGCTGGACCCTGAGCAGGCCGAGGCCGTCTGCGTGATCGGCGGCAAACTCCGGCGCGAGCTATTCGGTGCGCGCCCGGCCCTGGGTGAATGGTTGCGCGCCGGCGACCGGCGCTTCCGGGTGGTCGGTATCCTCAGTGAGCGGGGCGAATCCCTGGGGATGGATTTCGCCGAAATGTTGATCATCCCGGTGGCCAGTGCCCAGGCCTTGTTCAATCGCGAGGGGTTGTTGCGGGTGTTTGTCGAGGTGCGTGGACCTAGCTTTCTCGAGCGCAGCAAGCGGCAGATACTCGCCGCGCTCAAGGAGCGCCACGAGGGTGAGGAAGACATCACCCTGATCAGCCAGGACAGCCTGCTCAGCGCCTTCGACGAGATACTCACGGTGCTGACCCTGGCGGTGGCCGGGATTGCCGCGATCAGCCTGCTGGTGGCAGGCATCCTGATCATGAACGTGACCTGGATTGCGGTGAGCCAGCGCAGCGCCGAGATCGGCCTGCTCAAAGCCATAGGTGTGACGGCGGCGCAGTTGCGCCTGCTGTTCCTCGGCGAGGCGGCGCTGCTCGCCCTGGCGGGGGCGCTGGCGGGGCTGCTGCTGGCCGAAACCTTGCTCTGGCTGGGGCGCCTGGCGTTCGATCTGCCGCTCTATGCACCCTGGTGGGCGCGGGCTAGCGCGGTGCTGCTGGCACTCGTCACGGCGCTGCTGTTCGCCTGGCTGCCGGCCGCTCGGGCCTCGGCGCTGGAGCCGGTGGCGGCGCTACGCCCGCCGGGAGCGCACTGATGCGCTGGCAAGATGGTTTCCGGCTGACCAGCTCGGCGCTGACCTGTCGACCCTTGCGCAGCCTGCTGACCCTGCTCGGGATAGCGATCGGGATAGCCGCCGTGGCGCTGCTCACGGCCATAGGCGAAGGCGTGCGCGGTTATGTGCTGGAGAACTTTTCGCAGTTTGGTACGCGGATCATCACCGTGCGCCCGGGCAAGACCCAGACCAGCGGCCTCGGCGGTCTGCTCGGCAGCGTACGGCCACTGACCATCAGTGATACCGACGCCCTGCGGCGCTTGCCGCATGTCGAGGCGGCGGTGCCGATCATTCCGGGCAGCGGGGATATCCAGTACGGTCAACTGAGCCGGCGCAGCGACATTCTCGGTGGCGGCCATCAGCTGGCGCAGGCCTGGCGCATGCAACTGAGCCTGGGGGAGTTCCTGCCCGTGGCCCGTGACGGTCGTTCGCCGCCCTATGTGGTGCTCGGCCATCAGCTGCGTGTCGAGCTGTTCGGTGCACGCAATCCGCTGGGCGAGCTGGTCCGCGTCGGCGGCGTGCGTTTCCGGGTGATCGGCGTGATGGCGCAGAAGGGCCAGTTGCTCGGCTTCAACCTCGACGATATCGCCTACATCCCGGTGGATTGGGCCGAAAGCCTGTTCAACCGCACCGGGGTGGTCAAAGTCCATGTGGTGTTCGGCGCCGGCACCACTTCGCGGGCGTTGAGTCAGCAGATTCGTCAGGTGCTCGGCGAACGGCACGGCGAGGAGGACTTCAGCCTGAGCACCCAGGACGACATGCTGCGCAGCTTCAATCGTGTTCTCGGCACCCTGAGCCTGGCCATCGGTGCCTTGGGGGGCATTTCCCTGTTGGTCGGCGCCGTCGGCATTCTTACCATCATGACCACCACTGTGGGCGAGCGCACGGCGGAAATCGGCCTGTTGCGGGCGATTGGTGCCAGTCCGCGGCAGGTGCTCGGGCTGTTTCTCGCCGAAGCGACGCTGCTGTCCCTGGCTGGTGGTTTGCTGGGCTTGCTGTTGATGGGCCTGCTGCTCGGGCTACTGCACCTGGCCATGCCGAGCCTGCCCTTGGCGCTGCAGCCGCTGTTTCTGCTGCTGGCACTGCTGCTGGCGGCGGTGCTCGGCATTCTCGCCGGCCTGGCGCCGGCACTGCGGGCGGCCCGCCTGCATCCGGTGGCGGCTCTGCGCAGTGAATAGCGGCCAGGCCAATGAGCCTGACGGGCTGGCTGTACGCTGGGTGACGATAACGAAAACGCCGGCGCTGGGCCTAATGCCGATCAGTTAAGCCCCGGACATTGTGGGAGCGAGCTTGCTCGCGATGGCAGACGGTCAGGCACCCCTTGTTTGACTGTCCAGCCGTCATCGCGAGCAAGCTCGCTCCCACAAGGTTTGCGGTGATCAAACGCTTAACTGACTGGCATTAGGCGCTGGGCCGGTGATTTTAATGGGGTGGCGGCGGCAAAAACCGAGTGCAAAACTCCGGCAGCAAGTCCTCGGAATTCAGAGTGTCCGTAGAGGATACGTTCCTACGGGTTTACGTTGATCATTGTTTCGGGTGATCGCTTAGGGTCGGATAGCGACGGTCAAGCATCGACCGTCACTATGGATAATCAGACTTCCGTTTGTTCCGCCATTTCCAGGGCATCATCGACCTCGATTCCCAGGTATCTGACAGTGCTTTCAAGCTTCGTATGACCAAGCAGTAGTTGAACTGCTCTCAGGTTCTTCGTCCTGCGATAGATCAACGAAGCCTTGGTTCTCCTTAGCGTGTGGGTTCCGTACATGGTTGGATCAAGGCCAATGGCTGTCACCCAAGCTGTAACTATTCGAACGTATTGCCTAGTGGAAAGATGGTCCGAGGCGTGCAACCGGCTCGGGAACACGTTGAGGGGAGAACAAGGATGGATCAGTCACAATGGCTGGTGGTCGCTATTCGACCCACAGCTGCCCCTCGAAATCTTGAGCGATAGCGCCGAAAGCAGTCAGTCAACGAATGAGGGGGCAGTTAAGCCATAGTCAGGCCGGAGGCGAACGGGCGCGGCTGCACCTGTGGAACGCTGGCCGAATGGCCCAAGCTGCCTGATTTTGGGCTGCTACAATCAAACGGCGTGCCGCCGCGGTGCTGTCGCAGGGGTCCAGTCGCCACAAAGTTTGACCCCTTCTTTTCCGCATGTTTTTCGGCATCCATTCACGTATTCACGGAGTTTGGAGGTTGAACATGTCGACTGAATCTTGCGCTGCCAGCCGAGGAAATTATCGGGTCAAGGAAACTGATCGTCGATCCTTAACCGTTTTACTGGGCGTCGGGGCAGCCTTCCTGATGCTGGCGGGTAACGCTCAGGCGCAGCAGGTGGCGATCCCTACAACCGCCAGCGAAGTTCCCGGCCCGGCGAGCGGCACCGCCATGACCACGGCCTACGTGCAATCGGTGGGGCGCATGGCCTACCTGTGGGGCTGGCCGCTGGTCAACATGGCCAACCGCGGCAACGCTTTTTCGAAGGCCCCCGAACCCGGCTTGCTGGGGGGCGTGATACCGATCGCATTCAACCGGAACGCAATGTTGACCGGGTACATCAGCCCGGACCAGACCTTCATCGCTTGCCCCAATCAGGATGTCGCGTACGGCGCCGGCTTCATGACGCTGGACAAAGAGCCCATCGTCTTCCAGGTCCCGGATTTCGGTGATCGCTTCTGGGTCTACGCCCACTATGACGCACGCACCGATGAATTCTCCGAGATCGGTAAGGCCTACGGCACCAAACCCGGCTTCTACATGATGGTCGGCCCAAACTGGAAGGGCGAAACTCCAGCCGGCATTACGGCAGTGGTGCGCTCCTCCACGGCGCTGGCCTTTGTCGTTCCGCGTATCTTCATCGATGACAGCGCTGAGGACCAAAAAGCCGTCCAGCCGGTGATCAGCCAGATCGTCTACTACCCGTTGTCGGAGTTCGACGGCAAGATGAAATCCAAGGACTGGAGCAAGCTACCGCATTTCCCCACGCCGAAGACCACCGGCAAAGGGGAGGCCTCGTGGGTGAACCCGCAAACCTTCTTCGACGAACTACCTGCGGTGATGAAAAGCGTGCCGCCGCTGCCAGGCGAGGAAGCCCTCTATAACTGGATCGGCAGTGTGCTGGACGCAGCCGCCAAGGACCCGGAAATCATGCAGACGCTCAAGGCAACCGCTGTCGCGGCTGAGCACGAGATGATTTCGCCGTTCCTGCGGTGGAGCAACAACGGTCGTGCCGCCGGCAATGGTTGGAATTCGCCGGTGAACAATGCCCAATGGGGAACCGACTACCTCAACCGGACCGCCTCCGCCAAGTCGAACATGTACGACAACCGCCCGGAAGAGACGAAATACATCTACACGGACAACGATAGCCAGGGCGAGCAACTCAACGGAAACAGCACCTATGCCATCACCTTTGGCAAGGGCCAGGTGCCACCGGTCAAGGGCTTCTGGTCGCTCACGCTATACAACGATGTCCACCTGTTTCATCCCAACGCGCTAAAGCGCAATTCGCTGGGCACGAAGAACAAGAATCTCAAATACAACCCGGACGGGTCGCTGACGCTCTATGCCGGCGCCAGCACGCCCGGCAAGGACAAGGAAAGTAATTGGCTGCCGGCCCCCAGCGGCCCATTCTCGCTCTACATCCGTGCCTATTGGGCCGACAAAGCCATACTCGACGGCACGTGGCAGCCACCGGCCATCGCGACAGTGAAGTGATCAAACGGCAGAGGACGCAACCATGAATCCAAAGAACTTGATCGCCGCTGCGCTCGTGAGCGCGTTAGTAATGGGCGAATTGGCAATGCAGGCCTCCGCTCAGGAAGTCAGCTTCAATAAACTCGCCGACCTGCCGTTCACGCAAGGCCGACCCACGAAGGAGGCCGCGCAGATACTACGCGACGAATTGCTTTTTCAACGGGCGACACAGACGTATCTCTGGGCGCTGCCTTTGATCAACACCCTCGGCATGCAGGTGGGCTCGGAAAAGACATTCGGCGCTGGCTACAACGTCTTGCCGATCTGGAAGCGCAGACTTGACGCCAAGACCCTGGTGACGACCCCCAACTCCGATGTCCTTTACGCGATGAGCTACATCGACTTGGGAAGGGATGGACCGCTGGTGATGGAAGCGCCGCCTGAGTTGCAAGGCATCCTGCTGGATGTCTGGCAGCGTCCCATCCCGGTCGATGGTGGCAAGTTCTTTGGAGACGTTGGTCTGTTTGGACCGGATGAGGGAAAGGGCGGCAAGTTTCTCCTCTTGCCACCCGACTACAAGGGCGAAGTGCCGGACGGCTATTACGTGTACCGCTCTGCCACAAACAATGTCTTTGTCTTTCTGCGCGGGTTCTATAAAGACCCGAAGAATCTGACGCCGGCGGTTACGCATCTTGAACAGACAAAGATATATCCACTGAACGGCGCGGCCGGGGCGAAACCGATGACATACCCCGATGCCTCCGGCGTCCCGGTCAACATGCTGCCGAGCAGCGACGGCAATGCCTTCGATCAACTCAAGCTGCTCGTGGACAGTGAAGGCGCCAACCTCGCCGGTCCCGATTGGCTCGGCATGCTGGCGGCGATCGGCATCGTCAAGGGGCAACCGTTCAATCCTGATGCGCGAACACGCGAGATCCTCGATCGGTCCGCCAAGACCGGCTACGAAATGAGCCGTGTCATTGGCTTTTCAGACAAGGCGAATGGTCTCTCGTATAGAGTCTATCCAGACCGCCAGTGGCTTAATCCTTTCGCCGACGGTACTCCCGCAAATCCGGGCGGGTCGAAGAATGACAGTTGGGAAAATGTCGCCGGAGCCTATCCGTACCTGGCCCTCGATGCTCGAATCTGGATGTTCACCAACTACTACTCGATAAGCCCGGGAATGATGTCCCAAACCCCAGGCAAGGGTGCCAAATATATGATCAGTTTCACCGACAGCGGGGGCACGCCCTTGTCGGGTGACACCAGCTATCACCTGAGCCTGCCGGCCAACATTCCTGCCGCCTTGTTCTGGTCGGTGACGCTTTACGATGCCGCCAATGCTTCCGGTCTCGACAACGGCCAGCCGTTCCCCTCGCTCGGTTCGCGTGACAAGCCGGTGCAGAACGCCGACGGCAGCACTGACCTCTACCTCGGACCCAAAGCACCCGAAGGCAAGCAAGCCAACTGGCTCGCCACTGTGCCAGGCAAAGGTTATTTCGCCATCATCCGACTCTACGGCCCGAAGGAACCCGCTATCGATAAGAGCTGGAAGCCCGGTGACATCGAGAAGGTGAAGTGACATTGGCCTGTCGATGTCGGGAGGTAAACATAATGCGGATGAGATCACCAACGAGGGAGGCTTTTAGCCGAGACCCTAGAGTGGCAATTTCTGACCGATTTCTGCCCGTTGCGAAGGGCCACAACGCATTGTCAGGCGCATTCCACGGAATGCTCCATTTAAAGAATTTCACCCTCGGGCGCACGGAAGGCCTTGCTGTAGTAGCCGGATTGGTCGAAACAGCAAACCTGCTTCTTGCCGGATGCAAGCATATCGCAAGCATCACCAATTCGTTTTGCGCGCGTCTTGAGTTGCTTGGCTGAAGTAATCCAATGTATCCAGTCTACTCGTGCGATGGTCGTCGTATTGTTCCAAACCTTACGAGCCTCAGGAGTGGCTTCCAGAGCCTCCTGAAAATCGGGTGGGATGTCTGGCTCGGGTTCTTTCTTCACAGGGGTTAGCTCTAGTGTAACGACATCCCCAACGGCTATGCCTGCGGCTTCGAGTAACTCTCTACTGACCTGCAGCCAATGGCTCAGCTGACCATCCGGCTCAAGGGTCGCCTGGAAAGGGTGCCCATTGATTGTGCCTTCAACTGTCGTCCTTCCTCGCCTCGGAAGCTGTTCACTCGCGTCTCTTGGCAGTACTACGAACGCCCACGACGCATCATTATCCGGCTTAGCCGGACGGAGAAGCTTTGCTTCAAACCGGGATTTCACATCGATTGTTGTCATCGCAACTCCTCCAACTCATACGCCTAACTACTCACTCGCGGTATCACCTTCGGATTTAAACGCGACTTGGCCCTGAGAAAAACTCGACATTGATAAGCCAGCATGGCTCAGCCCGTTCCGAACCCCTCTCAGGCGGGGAACCGGGCTATCCAGTGCCTGGCAATCTCCTCGCGCCGGCAGATCCACACCGCGTCGTGGCCTTGCACGTAATCGAGAAAGCGCGCCAGCGCCATCGCACGACCGGGATGGCCACTGATCCGCCCATGCAGGCCGACGCTCATCATTTTCGGGTGTTGCGCGCCTTCCTGCCACAGCTGGTCGAACGCATCCTTGAGCAGCCGGAAGAAGTCTTCTCCGCAGGCGAAACCGTTTGGCAGCAGATAGCGGGCGTCGTTGTTGACCAGTGTGTAGGGGATCACCAGGTGGGCGGGCGAGCCCGGGAGCCAGTAGGGCAGGTCATCGTTGTAGGCGTCCGAGCTGTAGAGAAACCCGCCTTCCTCACGCAACAGGCGACGGGTGTTCTGGCTGACCCTTCCTGTGTACCAACCGACGGGGCGTTTGCCGCAGGCCTGCTCGATCACGTCGAGGGTGAGGCGGATATGGCGCCGCTCCTGGTCTTCCGGCATGTCGCGATAGTCCAGCCAACGGTAGCCATGCCCGGCAATCTCATGGCCGGCCGCGCAGAGCGCCTGGCCGATCGCCGGGGTGAGTTCCAGTGCCCGGCCGACGGCGAAGGCGGTCAGCGGCAGGCCTCGGGCGCGGAACAGTTCCAGAATGCGCCACACACCTGCGCGCGATCCGTATTCGTACATGCCCTCGACGCTCAAGTCCGGTTCCCCCACACGCGGCGCGCGGCCCGGTAGCTCGTGAAGCCAGGCCTCCGACTGGGCGTCGCCATTGAGGACGCAGGATTCCGCGCCTTCTTCGATATTGAGTACGAACTGCACCGCGATGCGCGCCTCACCGGGCCATCGCGGGTGGGGTGGACGGCCGCCATAACCGATGAGGTCGCGGGCGGACATCAGCCCAGCTCGAAGGTGGTGACGCCGAACACACGTTCGTGCGCGATCGCCGGAGAAGGGCCGAGGTACATGCGTGCGCAGCCGAACACCTCGGTCATGCCCTGTTGGTGCACGAGCGCCATCGCGGCGGGGTTGTTCTCCGGGGCATCGAGAAACAGTGGGCCACCCTGCGCAAATTCCGCCAGGCGCGCGTAGAGGGCATTGGCCGCTTGGGCGTCATCGGCGAACAAGGGCCCGATCTTGCAGCCTTCCCGGCAGCGCCTTATGACGCCATAGCCGCTTAGCTTGCCCTCGCGCCGACAACCCACGGCGAGTGCATCGGCCTGGGCTATCCACCCGCTCAGGAAAGTGACGCGCGGGGCGGGGAAGCAGGTGCGGTCGTAATCGATCACCTGATCGAACGGGACGGCGGCCAACGGGACGATGTCCTGGTCGTCTGCCTGGGAGGTCGTCGGGCGCTCGGTGATCTCGGCACGAAAACGCAGGTTGCGATGGGAGAAGACGAAACCACCCTTGGCGTAGTAGTCCTGCATCGCGAAGACGCCGTCCATGCCGATGCTCGCGCCCGGGCGCAGGCGGGCGAGGAGTCGCTCGCGGCGTGCGTGCCAGAGGGTATTGCCCAGGCCCTGGCTGCGATACTCAGGCCGGACGATGAAAAAACCCATGAAACCGAATTCGCCATGGTAGGAGGTGATGGCACCGCCGCCGATCAATTCGCCGTCCCGGGACGCCGCGATGAAGGCGGCAGGGTCCGTGGCCCAGAACAGCTCGGCATCGTGAAGGCCGGGATTCCAGCCCTCACGGGCAGCCCACTCGACGAGCTCGTCCAGTTCGGGACGGGTCATGTTGCGTATGACCAGCTGATTCGACACTGCGAAATTCTCCTCAGACGCTAATCGAGCGTGTGGTCCATCCCCGCCCGGAACCCTTTCGGTATAGCTTCAACCCGAGTATTGATCCAGCTCGTCACGTCGCCTCAAGGCGTTTACCGGGGGGCCTTCAAAAAGCGCTGTTCATGATCCGGATCCGGCAACAGGCAGGTGTCGTATTTGCCGAAGAGCCGATAACGGTTGAGCGCAATGCGGTCGTAGGCCCAATCCCGAAGTGGGCGAGGGATGATGCGCAACAGGTTCACGGGGCGCCAGATTGCGGGTAACTGGGCAAAGACTTCGAAAAAAGCTTGCGAACGCTCCCAGTAGTATCGGTCGCGGATCACCGCCATGCTGTGGAATTGATCCATGGGCAAACCCGCCCAGGCGAGCAGCGCCTGCCCCTCGGGTGACTGAACCGCCGCCAACCGCACGCGCCGCTGGCGGTCATGGCGAATCACGAACCTCACCCAGCCATTGCACAGCTTGCAGACACCGTCGAACAACACCACCGTCTCTCCGGGTTTGAGCAGCGGCGCGGGGGAGGGGAGGATTTTCGAGGCTGGCATGAGCGTGGGTCCAAGGGCGCCTGGGTATCGCGGATCATAACCGCGTGCCGGCGGTGAAGTCTGTGCGCGACGATCCAGTAACGGTGGGTTCCGTAATGGGTGCAGCACGTTCAGCCGATAGGGACGCTTTGGTCGACAGCATCGGTGCGCTCCACTACTCGAATGCCTTTTTCCGCGAGCGCTTGCCGCACTGTCACTTGGTAGGCATCTATTGCACCGCGTAGCCAGGTCTCAAATTTTTGGCTGGCCGGTGAGTTCGGTCTTGCCTTGGGTTTGAACAGACTGTAGTTCTGCGCGCTGACCAAACCCAGTGGGTAGGGGACGATCAGCTCGCCTGTTTGGATGGCGGGCAGTGCAAGGAAGCTGTCGCCGATGGTCAGACCGCCACCTGATGCGGCGACCGATAGGCACAGGGTGGTTTCGTTGAACACTGTCTGCTGGCGACGCGGACCGCCAGGATCCAGCCCGGTCAGGGTACACCACTCGTCCCAGACATCGTAATTGGCATCGATCAGGTAAGGTGCTTCGCAAGGCTTGTGGCCCTCACCTAAATAGGTTTCTGCAAAGCTGCGGGTGCAGACCAGAACGTCGATCCAGCGGCACAGCTCAGTCTCTTCCAGCCCTCCGCCCGCCCTGGCTCCATGCATACCATAGAAAATTCGGAAGTCGAAATCCTCATCGAGGCGGAAGCTAAAGTTGTTTTCGGCGGTGATTTCTACGGATATCCCGGGATTGGCAACCAGAAACTTCCCAACCTGGCCGGCCAGCCAGCTTGACGCGAAGTCACGGCAGACCAACACCCGTAGATGCTCTCCCCGCCGTGCCCGGCGGCTGATGGTATCGGTGGTCAGCTGAATCAACTCGAAGGCTTGTTGCAGGGCCGCAAACAGCTCGCGGCCCGCCGAAGTCAGGCGGATCACATTGCCCGTGCGCTGGAGCAGGGCGCAGCCCATGTCGCTCTCCAACTGCGTAACCTGTTTTGACACTGCTGGACGCGTTACATGCAGCTCTTCCGCAGCGGACGAAATGCTATTGAGTCGGGCAACGGCCTCGAAGGCGCGAAGCGCGGTTAGCGACTGGTGTTTTCTCAAAGGGGGCGCTCCGTAACCTGAAGTGACTCAGACTGAAATCTTGTCACTTGCCCGTATAGGAGCCTGACTTTAGCTTTGACGTCAATCCCAACACGCAATTCCGAGGTTTCATAATGCTCCTACCCATCCGTTTTTCTTCGACTGGCCCAAGTGACTGGCAGCAATTGCCGAACGAGGCTCTGGAACATGCCGAGCTGATCGAAGGCCGGCCGATGGGCCTGGATCATGCCTACTTCTGCCGTAGCGAGCCACCGGTGAAGTCGGGTATCTGGCGTTGCGAACCTTACACCGAGCGTTACGAGAACTATCCGGCTGATGAGTTCATGGTGGTACTGGAGGGGGAGGTCACTCTCGAAGCAGACGGTTTCTGCGAAACCTATACCCAAGGTGATTCCTTTCTGGTGCCCAAGGGGTTTCGTGGTGTGTGGCGTCAGCCAGTTCCGATGCTGAAGTTTTATGTGATTGTCGGTTAGCCAGCTGAAGAGTTGGGTGCGAGTCATAACAATCAATCGCAAAGCCCAAACTGAGCAATCGCTCCTTTAAACCAACCCGGACCCTGAACCTGGCGCGGACATTGCCGAGCGGGGTGAATGGGTCTGCCTCCAGCATTACGTCTGTGGGAATCATTACCATGTCGACTCTAAAGCAAACATCGTTATCCAGCCCGCAAGACGAAGGGCGCTATGACTACATCATCGTCGGTGCCGGCGCAGCGGGTTGCGTTATGGCCAATCGCCTTGGTGAAGACCCGGACTTGCGGATATTGGTGATCGAGGCGGGTGGCAGCGATGCCTCGCTCTTCGTGTCGATGCCGGCCGCACTGTCGATCCCGATGAACACCAAACGCTTCAACTGGGGCATGAAGACCGAGCCGGAGCCTGGCCTGGACGGGCGGCAAGTGAACCTGCCCCGTGGCAAAGGGCTGGGCGGCTCATCGTCGATCAACGGCATGTGTTGGGTTCGCGGAAACCCCATGGATTATGAGCTATGGGAGGCGCTGGGTGCCGATGGCTGGCGCTGGTCCAACGTGCTCCCTTACTTCCAGCGTCTGGAAAACGTCGAGGGCGGAGGCTCTCTGCGCGGGGTCAATGGGCCGATGCACATCAAGCGGGGGCCGGAAACCAATCCACTCTATCGGGCCTTCGTCAAAGCCGGAAACGAGGCCGGCTACGCTTTAAGTGACAACATGAACAATCGGCAGCACGAAGGCTTTGGGCCGATGGAAATGAACGTTTGCGACGGGCGCCGCATGAGCGCTGCCCGGGCCTATCTGCGACCTGCCATCGCCCGGGGGAACGTACGTGTAATCAAGGGCGGCCTGGTTGACCGAGTGATGTTCGATGGCCGACGAGCAACCGGTGTTTTGTTTTCGGTAGCGGGCAAGCCTGCGCGAGCCATGGCCACGCGGGAAGTCATCCTGTCAGCTGGGGCCATCATGTCTCCGGTGATCCTCAAGCGCTCGGGCGTGGGACCTGCGAGGGAGCTCGCGCTGCAGGGTATTGCGGTGATCCATGACTCACCCGAAGTGGGCGAAAACCTGATGGATCATATGGAACTCTACCTTCAGATGGAGTGCACCCAGCCGGTTAGCCTGTTTCCCACCCAGAGCCTTCTGGGCAAGGCCAGGATCGGTATCGAGTGGCTCGCTACCCGGCGCGGTCCTGGTGCGACTAACCACTTCGAGAGCGGCGGTCATATTCGCAGCCGGGCGGGCATCGTTTATCCCGACATCCAGTTTCACTTCCTGCCGCTGGCCATCTCCTATGACGGACAGACACTCGCCGCCGGGCACGGCTTCCAGGTGCATGTCGGCACAAAGCGTTCGAAGAGCCGCGGTTGGGTCAGGCTGCGTGACGCCCGTCCGGAAAGTCTGCCGCGAGTACGTTTCAACTACATGACCCATAGCGATGACTGGACGGAGTTCAGGGCCTGCGTGCGCCTGACGCGGGAAATCTTCGCTCAGCCGGCCTTCGCCCCTTATCGGGGTCGAGAACTGGCCCCGGGCGCGGCAGTGCAGGACGATGCCGCCATAGATGCCTTTCTCAAGCAGAAGCTGGAAAGCGCCTACCATCCCTGCGGCACTTGTCGTATGGGCAGCGACGAAGCTGCGGTGACATTTCCCGACGGTCGGGTGCGTGGCGTGGAGGCGCTGCGGGTGGTAGATGCCTCGCTGATGCCCGCTGCCACAGCTGGTGACTTGCAGGCACCAACACTGATGCTGGCCGAGCGGCTGTCCGATCTGATCCGTGGCCGTCACCTGCCGGAGGCGCAGGGCGCCGAGTTACTGGCAGATCCGCAATGGGCCACCCGGCAACGCGGCCCCAATATCACCCGAGACTATTCCGGCGAGCGAAATCGGCTAGCGGCCGCGTTATTGGAAAATGCCAAGGGACAACAGCTGCCGATGGTGGCGGGTTGAGTCACAGCGTTACCGGGCAACGAAGCTACGCATAATCGAGCTTTCGTTCTGCTTTCAGCTGTACAGGTAATAAAAGTTACTGCGATTGACCAGCAATTGGAGGGTGCCCCGGAAAGTTTGATGAATGAAGCCTCAGTGATTCAGCCCCGATCAATCTCAATTAGGAAAACAAGAAAATGGGAACGACATCAAACGGGAAAACAGCCACGGTGACGCCTGTCATTCAGCAGGGCCGACTCGATGGTGCGGAACGGCGCTCTGTAGATTTCGTACCGGTGGCGGAGCGCCATGGCACGGTGCGACATCTCGGTGCGGTCTGGTTAGTTGCCAACATCAACCTGACCGCAATGGCTACCGGCGTTACCACACTGGCGCTTGGCGGTCCACTGTTCTGGACTCTGGTTGCCACCGTGTTCGGTTCACTGTTCGGAACCCTTTTCATGGCTCTGCATTCTTCGCAGGGGCCTCATCTGGGTCTACCGCAGTTAGTTCAGTCCAGAGCACAGTTCGGATTTTTAGGGGCCGCGATCACGGTGTGGGTCTTCGCCTTTGTGAACTACTTCAACTACAACGTCGCCGACGCGATCCTTGCAGGATCGAGTCTGCATTTCCTCCTCGGGATTCCAACTTCCTGGGGGTTCCCAATCGCGGTATTGATCGCCGGTACCTTGGCGCTGTATGGCTACCGGTGGATCCATCGGGTTAACCGATTCCTGGTCGCACCGCTGGCCTTGACGGTCGTGATACTCACCTTTGCTGCGGTGGCGCGGGGCGGAATTCCTTCGGGTGCTTTCACTCCGGGGCCCATTCAATGGCATTCGTTCGCGACCACCTTCGTAATCGTCGCAGGTTTCCAGCTTGGTTGGGCGCCATACGTATCGGACTACTCCCGCTACCTCCCACCCACCGTTTCCACTCGATCGTCGTTCCTGTGGACCTATCTGCCTTCAGCGATATCAGCGCTATGGGTGATCGGCCTTGGCTCCTTGCTCGCGGCAGCGACCCCCGGCGTCTCCGTCATCATGGCGATCGCGCAAGGTGGCGACGCCCTGATGGCAGGAGGTGGTCGAATAGCCGTCGCATTGTTGTTCATCGGTCTTCTGGTGGTGATGGCGCTCAACGCTTACGGAGGCAGCTTGACCCTGATCTCGATCGTTGACTGTTTCCGTCGGGTCCGGCCATCGTTGTTTTTGAGGGGCATCACAATCGTCGCGATGACCCTGTCCGTAGGCGTTGTCGCGGCAATGGTCGGGGAGGAACAATTCAATGTTTTCTATGGAAACGTATTGGTGTTTCTGGCCTATCTGTTCACACCATGGACTGCAATAAACCTGGTGGACTTTTATATCGTTCGCAAGGGGTGTTATTCGATCCGCGAACTCTTCAATCCGGCCGGTATTTACGGGCGGTGGGGATGGCAAGGAAACGTCGCCTATATCGGAGCACTGGTGACCATGGTGCCGTTTTTTGTCACCGAGCCTTTCACCGGATGGATAGCTCACCGGATGGGTGATATCGACATCTCGATGTTTGTAGGTCTTGTAGTCGCCAGCCTCCTCTATTTGCTCACATCTCGGACTCTTGATTTGAGCTACGAGCGAAGCCTGGTGGAAAAAGAAGGAATAGCTGGCGAGCTATGAAGGCAGCCCGATGTTTCGGGCAAAGAACTTATCCCTATCGACACGAAAAAGTAGAGTTAGAACCATGACGACAACCGGCTGGATTTGGGACGAAAGATTTATGACTCATGACACGCGGGCTTGGAGCCTACCGTGGCAGGAACCCATCGACCATCCTGAGAAGGGCGATACCAAGCGACGCTTTGCAAGCCTCGTCAAGCGAAGCGGCCTCGATCAATACCTTGTTCCGTTACCATTCAGCCCGGCCTCGGAGTCCGATCTGTTGCGGGTACACACTCCAGAGTATGTCGATCGAATCCTGAACCCGACCGGTCCTGTCTGGAGCGATGCAGGCGACGGTGAAACGCCCGTCGGACCAGGGTCGGCAGACATTGCCAGACTTGCCGCAGGCGCTGTCATCTCGGCGTTCAATGCAGTTGTATCGGGTACTGTGACGAACGCCTACGCGCTCATTCGACCGCCAGGACATCATGCGATTGCCAGTCAGGGGATGGGCTATTGCATATTCCACAACACTGCGGTCGGAATCCGCCATCTGCAGCAAACAGGAGCGGTGAAACGAGTCGCGGTCATCGACTGGGATGTTCATCATGGTAACGGGACCGAGACCCTTTTTTATGACGATCCGTCAGTGCTGACGATCTCTCTTCACCAGGACGACCTTTACCCCATCGGACGCGGAAAGGTACAAGACATCGGAACGGGTCCCGGACTGGGTGCCAACTTGAATATTCCACTACCCGCAGGGTCGGGCCGAGGGGCCTACCTGGGCGCATTCGAGCGTGTCGTAATGCCTGCGGTCCGCCGTTTTCAACCGGATCTCATCGTGATTGCGAGCGGATTTGACTCCGCTGCGATGGACCCCTTTGGCCGCCAACTCCTGTACTCCGGGGCATATCGCGAGCTGACGACTCAGGTAATGAATCTGGCTGAAGAAGTGTGCAAATCGCGGGTCGTCGCTGTGCATGAGGGGGGCTACGATCCGTTGATGGGACCATTCTGCGGTCTCGCCGTGGTTGAAACACTTGCAGGGCGGCGAACCGCAGTCGAGGACCCATGGATGAACACAGTCGCGAATCTTCCGGAACAAGCTTTGTTGCCGCACCATGACGCTGCGATACGAGCGTGTGAACAACTTCTCACGGGAGTACCTGATGGGTCCAAGAGCGCGCAATAACGGGGAATTTCAATAGCCTTCCACCGAAGGGGCAAGCCATTTGGCGATGAGGCGCCAGTGCTGTCAAGCGCTGCGCCTCGACAAGACTCAGCCCACTGCCTGCAACCAGTTAAGTAAATCCATTTCCAGGCTGCCTGGCTGAGGGGGGTTGGGAGATAACAGGCAATAGCGTGTGCCGTCTTCAATAAATCCTAATGGCGCGGCTAACACGCCGCTCTGGATATCGTCGCGCACTAAGTGCCATGGGCCAATGGCCACCCCGAGGCCTGCGACAGCCGCCTGGATGCTGAAATAAAAGTGCTCAAAAGATTGCATCTCCATGGCAGGAGCGGGCAGTCCTTTTGCAGTAGCCCACTCCTGCCAAGCTGTAGGTCGGCTATTAGTCTGAAGCAGCGGGGCCGAGGAACGCAGGCACTTCCTGCTTTTGCCAAACCATTGATCTACCTTTTCCGGTCGGCATACAGGGCCGATCTTCTCAGAGAATAGGGTCTCGGCATGATAGTCGGAGGGGCGAGGAAAATCGTCCCGCCGAATGGCCAAGTCGATGCCATGATCGAATGAAAAGATGCCACCGCCGGCCACTAAATGAATGTCCAGCCCCCGATGTTGTGTTTGGAAGTCGCTCCAGCGAGGGATCAACCATCGCATTAACAGTGTTGGCTCGCAGGACAGGACAAGCTGACGGGTACGACGGGCGTCGGTGCGTATCTCGCGAACGGCTTGGTTCATCAATCCAAACCCTTCACTAACTGCTTTCACCAGGCGTTTGCCGGCGTCAGTTAAAAAAACCCTTCGGTTACGCCGCTCGAACAGGTCAACGCCCAGATCCTCTTCAAGCAAGCGCACTGCTCGACTTATGGCACCTGGTGTCAGGTGCAGTTCGTCAGCCGCGCGGGCGAAGTTTTCGAGCCGTCCGGCGGATTCGAAGCAACGCAACGCGAGCAGAGAAGGCAGGCGAGCCTCGGTGATTAGTGATTTGAAGTCACTATGTTCATCAGAAATCATCGTTATTACCAAAGAGCAGGATCTGTAAACATCGCTGTCTACTACCAATAATTGAAGGATGTCGCATGAGCGAATGGATAGCAGTAATCACCATTACAATACTCGCATGCATCAGTCCTGGGCCAGATTTCGCCATGGTTTCTCGCAACGGATTGCTGCTGTCTCGACGGGCGGGCGTCCTCACAGCTGCAGGAATTGGTATGGGGGTGCTTGTCCACGTCTGCTATACGCTGCTCGGACTAGGGTTAGTGCTTCAACAAACGCCTTGGTTGTTCAATGCGCTGAAGCTGGCTGGAGCTGCGTATCTCGTCTATCTAGGCATCCAGATGCTTCGATCCAAGCCGGCTATCGAACAGCTAGACGCACCGCCACCCGCCATGTCCGATCTGGCAGCTCTGCGGACGGGATTTCTCACGAACGCGTTGAATCCGAAAACATCGATCTTCATCGTCAGTCTGTTCATGGGTGTTATACAACCGGACACCGCCCTGACAATGCAAATTGCATATGGGCTGTTTATCGCTGGGGCGCACGCAGTGTGGTTCAGCCTCGTCGCGCTTTGCTTCTCAGCGGGAATGGTGCGCGAGAAATTGGTGGCTGCACGGCTATGGATTGACCGAGTTTTTGGCGGCCTGCTCGTGAGCTTCGGGATATTACTGACAATCGCTCAGCGTTCAGCCTGAGTTGAATTAGCCTTTGCGCAGGGCCTTTCAAGCACACCGCCTGTTCGAGTCGTTTCTAGACCTGACTCTTTTATGTATGAGTCTTTACTTGGGCAGTTTGAATGACCGCTATTCGGGGTGCACTGCCAAAGCCATTCGATTATATGAGCAGATGGGCCTGCTGAGCCCGCAGCGCCGTGGCAGTTATCGGCTGTACACGATCCATCACCTGACGCAGGTGCAGATGATCCGCACGGCCCAGGCGGTGGGGTTCAAGCTGGGACGGCGGAGCCTGAAATGGACAAGGCAGGGTAGGGGTTGCCCCAAGGGACAGAATCAAGCGCTGGCATCAGGCCCCGGCATTTCAAGATCATCGTTTTTGTGAAATCACACCACCCATGTATTGATTCAAATCGCGCAGGTCCTTAACGCTCCATGCGTGCGGCGATAGCTTTACACCATTCTCACGCAAGGTTCCTGGAATCAAGTCGCCATTTGGGCGGAGTATTATCGAAGAGACAATCACGCCCGGATAATCATTCAATCGCTTTTTGAAAGCGGACGTTGTCAGATCAGGCGTAGGTGGATTGCTTTTATTGGCCAGTGGTCCTGTTGCCTTGAGATCTGTTCCGTGGCACATGCTGCATCGCTGTAGATAGAGATTTTTTCCATTGGCATTATCCGCGAAGGCCAGTGAAGTTTGAGTCAGCGATAAAATTCCCAGCGAAGCGATGAACAGTATTTTCATTGTTTTTTATCTTCCTTGATGGGCTCAGCGTCGATCGGACGCGAACTGGTGCGCGGGAAAGATATCAGCCGTCGCGTCGGCCCCCAAGCGGTCTGATCGACCCTTGGCTTGGGTCGATCGGCGATGAGTAGGCATCGAAGCCCAAATCGCGGGCAGCACGGCAAGTACTGTCTACGCAGTATCCCCGGGATGAAAGTCGTGTCATGCCTGTTCTCAGGCCCGATTGTGTGTCCCGGGCCGAGCGGCCAGTTGCGATCGGGGCGTCAAGATGGCCAAGGCAACCGTCACGATGAAGAGCGCCGACACGTCACCTGCCAAGTGCCCCATTTGCCCTGGCTGGGTGACCGTCTGGACGGCCATGATTGCTGCGTGTACGGCGCTGGACCACACGGTGAACCAGATCAGGCTCAGATGGGCTAATGGATCACGTGCGGCCAGGATCAAGAACACGCCAAGTGTGGCGTAGATGCCAACGATCATCATCGGGTAGTCCGAGTGACCGACGTGCCAGGCCCAGCCGGACGGCCAGAACAACATGAGTGGGTAGAGAGCAAGGCAGGCGAGGCCAGCCAAAACCAGGGCGACACGCAAATACCTGAGGCGATCGACTAAGGTCATGGCTGACTTCCTCATTGGGCCTGACTCTAATTTGACCCCAAGTGGGGTAACAACGCCTTTACGGGCTTGATGGATAACAATCTGCTCAATCAGTTCCGGCAGTAGACAAGCATAGGCCTCGTTGCTTGGTGGTGCACGTGTGCCCCTGTAGGAGCTGCCGGAGGCTGCGATCTTTTGATCTTGCTTTTGCGATCTGGAGATTGCTGAGGATCAAAAGATCGCAGCCTTCGGCAGCTCCTACAGATATTTCGTTATCTGTGTTCCCCCGGGATTCCGTGAAGAACCTTAGTTAACCAACACCTCGTCCAGTGCCTGCTCGAGGGTGCTGACCGTGCGCTCGATGTTGTGCAGCTTTTCGAGTCCGAACAGGCCGATGCGGAAGGTCTGGAAGTCGGCCGGTTCGTCGCATTGCAACGGCACTCCGGCGGCAATCTGCAGGCCGTGGTCGGCAAATTTCCTGCCGCTCTTGATGTCGGCATCATCGGTGTAGCTCACCACTACGCCAGGGGCCTGAAAGCCGGCAGCAGCCACGCTTTTGATGCCTTTGCCGGTCAACATTGCGCGCACCCGGTCGCCCAGCGCCTGTTGTTCGCTGCGGACCTTGTCGAACCCGTAGGCTTGCGTCTCTTTCATCACTTCGTTGAATCGCGCGAGGGAATCGCTGGGCATGGTCGCATGGTAGGCATGTCCGCCCTGTTCGTAGGCCTGCATGATCTGCAGCCACTTTTTCAGGTCGCAGGCGAAGCTGCTGCTTTGCGTCTGCTCGATACGGCCAAGGGCCAGGGAACTGAACATCACCAGGGCGCAGCAAGGGGAGGCGCTCCAGCCTTTCTGCGGTGCGCTGATCAGCAGGTCGACTGCGCATTTGTGCATATCAACCCAAATGGTGCCTGAGGCGATGCAGTCCAGCACGAACAGGCCACCCACCGCATGCACGGCGTCACCGACGGCCCGCAGGTAGTCGTCGGGCAGGATAATCCCTGATGAGGTTTCAACGTGGGGGGCGAAGACTATCTGCGGCTTGTGCGCCGCAATGGCTGCCAGCACTTCGTCCAGAGGAGGTGGGGTGTAGGCCGCCTGGCGACCTGTGTCGACCGGTCGGGCTTTCAGTACCGTGGTGGCCGCCGGGATGTTGCCCATCTCAAGGATCTGGCTCCAGCGATAACTGAACCAGCCATTGCGTATCACCAGGCATGGCTGGTCGGTGGCAAACTGTCGCGCCACCGCTTCCATGCCGAATGTGCCGCTGCCCGGGACCACCGCAACAGCCTGGGCGTTGTAGACCTGCTTCAGGGTCGTGGAAATGTTCTTCATCACGCCTTGAAAAGACTGCGACATGTGGTTGAGCGAGCGGTCGGTGTAGACCACCGAGTACTCGACCAGCCCCTCGGGATCGATACTGGGATATAGCTTTGACATGGGGTGACTCCTTTGGCAGGGATCTCAGTGGTATCGACCCTGCCCTAAGCCTTGGCAAATGACAAGATTGCTCGGGATTGAATGGCGACTTCTGTCGAGCGGTTGGCATCATCAGGTCGATTGCCGGGCGTAGCAATGCTCGCAGGTGGCGGCTGAGTTATGGGAGAGTGGGCCTTGAAGGTTACTGCTTCCTCAGGGCGTGAAGCGGGCATCCGGCCATCCCTCGAAGACGTATTCCAGGCACCGTCCGGGAAGGGGAAGTCCAATGTGTGCCTCAGAGATCAGGACCGGCATTGGTCTCGCTGCGGGCGAGCGCCAGTAGCTCTCGCCTGCAGTCCTTAAAATAGCCTGGTGATTTCATTCAGGATCCGATCCTGGGTTTGAGTACTTGGCCTGTGGCGGTAAGCTACTGCGAGAAAAGCGACGCCTTCGTAGTCGCAGCGAATCGAAAAAGTCATGCCTTCACGCAACCCATAGACTGATCTTTCTCCTGCTTCAACAAAATATCTCGCTTTTGTAAGAGCTGCTCTGGCGTGCTGCAGGCAACCCGTTTGGCTAAGTGAGTGTTGTAGCCAACTGGTTGTGATTCGCACAGACGACGTCTCGCTGTCATCGACAGGTGGTCGAGTAATTTCTTTAGTCGCTGAAGTCATGTTCTCGTCGCTGCTGCAAGCGGTCAGCCCCATTGAGATAACACCCAGTAGAAAACCAAGACGAACGCTTGAATGCTTGAGTGGATTTCGCATGGTGGGGCGTACCTGTGATGATCTGCAATGAATGAAGTGTCAGGCCGCACTTGCCGGTTTCCGTGTCGCCCTCAGGACTGCGGGTCGAACCCGAAGACCCGCAGTTCCTGGTCGCAGCGACAGGCCTTGGCGATGCGCGCCGCCCACGCTATGGCCTCATCGCGCGAAGGCAACTCCAGCACGGTGAAGCCGCCGTCGAGCGTGGGCGCCCAAGGATAGCCGCCCATTGCAACCGCGCCGTCGGCAGAGACGAGTATGGGCGGTACGTCGTTGTCGATTCCGCCGCCGAAGACGTAGACACCGGCGGTTTTCGCCTCATCAATCACAGCGTGTGAGTCGCGGCGCACCGCTTCCCATTCGCCATCGGGCACTACCATCGCCGCGCTTGGAAAAGAGATCAGGTATTTGGCCACGGTGCTTCTTCCAGGAATTGATGGCGGTCGTGATGCCTGCGGGCTGCCTGCACCGTCCAATGGACTCGCTGGCTGCTCGGGCAAGCGTTTAAAGGCTAGCGCATTGGGCCACCGCAAGGCTGCCGCTCGTCGGCGACAACTCCTGGCCGAAAGCTGCACGTTGCGAGGGACTGAAAACAACCCTGGCAGCCAGTCATTTGGCGCCTGCAATAGGTGATTGATACAAAATCCAGAATGGCGAAGTGACGGTCATTCGGGGGGCAGGGCGGAGCGTTCGATTTCGCCTTGCAGCAATGCCAGGGCCCGATCGAAGTCGAAGCGCTCGAGCTGCTGCGCTACCCGGCTCAGACGCCTGGCCAATGCATCATCGAGGGACAGGCGCCGTAACTCATCAAGCGCCTCGATGGCGGCGGTGTCACTCTCGGTCAATAATTGCCCGAGCCGGGTGAGCCGGCCACTGAGTTCCGCCTCGTGTTGTGGCGGCTGCGCCCCTGAAGCCGTTTTTTCCTCGGGCAAAAGCGCCAGCGCGCTCAATACGGGTATCAAGCACTGCCTGACCTCGGTCAAGTGAGCGTGCACGCCATCGCTCGGCTCGCCAGCCCGGCACGCTTGTTCCAGCTGGGCTGCAGCCTGTGCCAGCGCCCTGGCGCCGATGTTCCCCGCGTTACCACGCAACGTGTGAGCCATTCGAACAGCCGCCGTCGGATCGGCATCGGTGATTGCCGTTTTGAACTGTTCGACGAAGTTCTTCTGGGTCTCATGGAATGTGCGCAACAGTCGCAAGTAAAGGGCAGTCTTGCCCGAGCAGGCAGCCAGCCCGGCGAGCTGATCGATACCTGCAAGCTCGGTGGGCAACTGTCCGGATGTCTCGGCAACGCTCGTCTCCCGCGCCTGGCCGCCACGCCCGGGCCGTGGCTTGATCCACCTGGCCAGCGTGGCGAACATGCTGTCTACATCCAATGGCTTGGACAGGTGGTCATTCATGCCGCAGGCCAAGGCGCGTTCGCGGTCCCCGGCCATGGCGTCGGCGGTCATGGCGATGATCGGCAATGCCGCGAAGTTCGATTGCTGGCGAATCCTGCGGGTCGCGGTATAGCCGTCCATCACCGGCATCTGGCAGTCCATCAGCACACCGTCGAAATCGCTGTCCCGGGCCAACCTGTCGAGGGCCTGTTGGCCATCGAATGCCAGCTCGAGCTCAATGCCTGCCTCTTGCAACAGGTCGCACGCCAGTTCCCTGTTCAGTTCGTTGTCCTCCACCAGCAGCAGGCGCGCCCCCTTCAGGCGTGCCATGTTGTCAGCGCTCTGCTCGTTGCGTTCATGGGCGCGGGTAACGGTTTGGGGCACTTTGCCGAACACTGTGCCTATGGCTTCCAGCAAGGTGGACGGCGTGACCGGCTTGGTCAGCACCACCGGCAGATGTACGTCCTGGTGCCTGGCCTGTTCAAGTAACTCCTCGCGATCAAGGGCGGTGACCATGATGACCGACGGTGTGCGTGCCAGATTGGCGCAGCGCATCTGGCGGACGGTCTCCACCCCATCCATGCCCGGCATCCGCCAGTCCATCAGAACCAGGTCGAAAGGCAGCGAATCCTTCTCGGCCTGCGCCAGCATGCGCAGGGCCATGCGACCACTTTCGGCGACGTCCACTTCGACACCGAAACTGTGGGCCATGCCCGAAAGAATTTCCCGCGCACTGGCGTTGTCATCGACCACCAGCACGCGGATGCCCAGCAGTTCATCGGCGGTGAACATGCGTCGCGCCGTCGCCGCTGCCTGCAGGCCCAGACTTACGCAAAAGTGAAAGGTCGAACCGCTGCCCAGTGTACTTTCGACCCAGATGCGACCTCCCATCATCTCCACCAGACGCTTGGAAATCGCCAGGCCCAGGCCGGTCCCTCCGTACTTGCGAGTGGTGGAACTGTCGGCCTGGATGAAAGACTGAAAAATTCTCTGGCATTGCTCTTCGCTCATGCCAATGCCCGTGTCGCGCACCCAGAAATGCAGCTCGACCTTGCCCTCGTCATTCCCGGTGCGCTCGATGCCCAGCACGATTTCACCCTGTTCGGTGAACTTCGTCGCGTTGTTGCCCAGGTTGGCCAGGACCTGGCCCAGCCGCAGCGGGTCGCCAATCAGTGCAGTCGGCAGATCGGCTACCGTGCTGTAGAGCAGTTCCAGGCCTTTATCCTCGGCTCTCAGGCCCACCACATTGGTGAAATTCTCCAGCACGTCTTCCAAGCGGAACGGAATAAGCTCCAGGTCCATCCTGCCGGCTTCGATCTTGGAGAAATCGAGGATGTCGTTGATGATCCCCAGCAGGTTCTCCGCCGAGCGATGCACCTTCACAATGTAGTTGCGTTGCCGGTTATCGAGGTCGGTGCGCAGCGCCAGGTGACTCATGCCGATAATGGCATTCATCGGCGTGCGGATTTCATGGCTCATGTTGGCGAGGAATTCGCTCTTGGCCCGTGTCGCCTCTTCGGCGATCTCCCGGGCGTGCTGCACTTGCGCCTCGGCGGCCTTGCGGTCGGTGATATCGTAATACCAACTGGCGCTGATATTGCGCTCGCCGAGTGTCAAGGGTACGGCCGAGAGCAAGACCTCGAAACGTTCTCCTCCATCGCGCTGCAGGCTGGCCTCGAAGTTTAAAACCGCGCCCTTGGCGGCTGCGGCCAGGAAGCGGTCATGTGCCTGTGCGTCGTACCAGAAGCGACTTTCATCCATCTCGCCCAGTTGCTCGCGGCTGACGCCGAACAGGCCCTCAAGCTCCGGGTTGCAGTAACTCAGGCGGCCATCATCGCCACGGATCAGCATGGCCACCGGACTGCTGTCCAATACCGCACGCAACTGCGTTTCGCTGGATTTGAGCGCCGCTTGCATCTGCCGTCGCTCGCTGACATCGCGAACCGAAGCGCAGATGCATGTGCCACGCCCCTCCAGAAGCGGTAAGTGCGACAGGCCGATCTCCACGGAAAACAGGCTGCCATCCTTGCGAAGTCCCTTGAGGTCATCGAGTTTCGCGCCCATCTGCCGGGTGCTGCCATGGGCGATGAAGCCATTGCGCAACGCCACATGCCGACCGCGCGCCGCGTCAGGCACCAGCCGCTCGATGGTCTCGCCCACCAACTCACCTGTGGCATAACCGAACAGCGTGTCCAGTTGCGGGTTGGTCATGAGGATCTCGCCCTCGGCATTGATGACGATCATGCCGTCCGGTGCCGCCTCGAGGATCGCGCGGTACCAGGCCTTGGTGGCACGCAAGGCAGTCTGTTGTGCCTCCAGCTCCTTCGATTGCAGCTCCAGGCGCAAGGCCTGCTGACCCATTTCATCGGCCTGGCGCCGGGTCTCGCTCAGCAAGGATTGCACCGCCAGATGACGCTCCATCACCGCCATGGCTCCGGCCAGGCGTGGCATGGCCTCCTGCAACAGCGACTGTTCACGGGCCCCCAGCGCTTGATGACCCGCCAGTTCGAGCACGCCGAGCAGACGCTCACCACGCAAAACCGGCTGCACCAGCAGATAGCTGGCCGGCACTTCACCCAACTGCGAATGCAACCGTCCGAGCGGCTGCGTCAACCCCTGCAATTCGCGGGGCGCACGATCCAGCGCGCATTGTCCTAGAAGGCCGGCTCCCAGAGCCACCGTCGGCGCCGGCGGGTAATCGGGATCGGTCGCGTAACCGCCAATCAATTGCAGGCTTTCATCCTGCTCTTGCAGGCTATAGAGCACGCCCCGGCATATGCCGAGCATGCTCGCCATATGCCGCAAAAAGACCTGGGCCAGCTCCCGTGGCGTTTCCGATTGTGGCAAGTCGGCCTGGAGTTGCTCGGTTTGTGCCTTGACCCAGCGTTGGCGTTCCAATTGTTGCGACTCGGTTTGCAGTGTCGCGATGGCACGCGCCAGATCACCGGTTTCATTTTGCAGGTCGGTATGGGGAATCGTCCCGTCCAGTCGGCCGGCGGTCAGCTCGTCAACGGCGGCGCGAACCCGGTAAAGGGGCAGGCGAATCGAACGGCTGATCAACCAGCCCATCAGCAACGCCAGTGCCAGGCCGCCCAGCAGCAATTGATAAGTGAGCCGGGTGCTGCGCCCGGCAAAGTCTGCGATCTGTTTGGCCGTGTCATGAATGGAGGCCTGTTTGATTCGTGCCATCTCCTTGAGCAAGTTGTCCCCTCGCTCATCCAGCCCCTGGAACCCGACGCTATTGATCATCCGCAAGGCTTGCGCTTGATCCCCAGCGGCAAGTTCCAGTGCTGCCTCACCGTCGTGCAGCAAACGCTTCAGCAAAACCTCGAACGTGGCGAATCGCTCCTGGTTTTCCTCGCGCCAGAGGGTCGGTTGTGTCTGTAGCAGCGCCTCTTGAAGATGTTGTCGAGCCTCACGAAATTGCTCGACGCCCTTGCTACGATCATCTGCGTTGTTGCCGCCGACGGCATGCTGCAATCCCTGCATGAGATGCGACATCTGCACCCGTGCTTCCTGCAAGGGTTCGATGCCCGCCAACTCATGCTGGTACAGCCTCTGCATATCCGCTTTCAACAAATCCTGGGTACGCAGGCTCTGCACGCCGAGTACCAGAACCAGCGCCGCTAGCGTCGCGAAGCCGAGGATCAGCTTGATACGAAGAGGCAGGCGTTCAAGCTGAGCGAGTACTCGGGTCATGGCAATTCCCGTTGATGAAAAACCGGCGCGTTGACCGTTCAGGGTTTCTGGAGAGTGCGTTGCAGGTCGACCAGCATGGCCATGTCCTGATCGCTGTCCGCAAAGCGCTCGGCAATGAGATGGAATTGCTCGGCGTTGGCAAGAAAGGCATCACAGACGTCTGGGTCGAAGTGGCTCGCGCGCCCCTGCCGAATGATCTCCACGGCCTGTTCATGCGGCATTCCAGCCTTGTACACACGACGACTGATCAGCGCGTCATAGACATCTGCCACCGCCATTAATCGGGCACTCATCGGGATTTCTTCGCCAACCAGTCCCTGCGGGTAGCCGCTGCCATCCCACTTTTCCTGGTGGCTGTAGGCGATTTCCTTGGCCATGCGCAGAAAATCCACCGAAAGGCCCAACTGATCCTCGGCACGCTGGATGGCATCGCGCCCCAGGGTGGTGTGGGTTTTCATGATCTCGAATTCTTCCGGGGTGAAACGCCCCGGTTTAAGCAGGATGTGGTCAGGAATGCCGATCTTGCCGATATCGTGCAGCGGTGCCGACCTGAACAGCTGGCGGATGCTGTCATCGTTCAGGAACGGATTGAAACGCGGGTGATCGCGCAGCAGCTCGGCCAGCAGCCTGACGTAGTGTTGGGTACGACGGATGTGGTTGCCCGTCTCGTTATCGCGGGTTTCGGCCAGTGAAGCCATGGCCTGGATAGTGACGTCCTGAATGGCTATGACCTCACGGGTGCGGCGCTGGACTTCCTGTTCGAGGAAGTCATTCTGATCGCGTAGGAAGTCAGCCGCGGCCTTGATCTTCAGTTGGGTCTGCACCCGGGCCAGGACCAATGGCGGACTGATCGGTTTGGTGATGTAGTCGACCGCGCCCAGCTCCAGGCCCTGGATTTCGTTTTCCATTGACGCCAGGGCGGTGAGGAAAATGATTGGAATCTGGCGGGTGCGCGGATCTTGTTGCAGCAGCCGGGCGACGTCATGCCCCGACAACCCTGGCATCATGATGTCGAGCAGGATCAGGTCCGGCAGTGGATTGTTTTGCAGCACGCGCAACGCCGTTTCGCCGCAGTTGGCGGCCTTGACCCGATACCTGTCCTTGAGCAGGTCGGTCATCAGCATCAAGTTGTCTGGCGTGTCATCGACCACCAGAACGGTGGCCGCAGGATAAACATCCTGTTCAATATCCATGTTTTTTGGCTCCGCTGCCCTATGAAGGACTGCGCAAAGTCCCTCCATAGCAGACAAGCGTAGCTCTATTCGTCGCAATTGCTGATGGAGAGCCAAGGCCGCTCAATAGCCGCCCTCGGAAAACACGGAATTGCGAAACGCCCGCTGAACGATTCAGCCAATCTGTTGCAACGACCGGTTGAATCCACAGCCGATAGCGACCGGTGAGCGTGGAAGATCGCTTGAGTCATTTCCCGCCCGGCGTATTACCTGTTTCGGGTTATGCGCCCTACGGCACTAGCGATGGTTGCGATAGCGTTCGGTCAAGGACTGCACGAGGGTGACGTAGGATTGCGTCTCGGCGTAGGGAGGCACGCCGTTGTACTCGGCCACGGACGCTTCGCCGGCGTTGTAACCTGCCAACGCCAGCACCTGGTTGCCGTTGAAACGCTTGAGCAGCCAGGCCAGGTAGCGCACGCCGCCACGAATGTTCTGTCGTGCGTCGAACGGATCGTCCACGGCGAAGCGCTCGGCGGTGGCGGGCATCAACTGCATCAGCCCCTGGGCGCCGGCTTCGGAAATGGCGTAGGGGCGAAACGCCGATTCGGCATGTATCACGGCGCGGACCAGCGCCCGATCGACACCATAAAGACCCGAAGCGGCTTCGATCTCCCGGCGATAGGATTGGTTGTCCAGGCGCAGTGAGGCGACCTTGAAATCCTTCGGCGCCCTGCACAGGTAGCAGCCCTTGATGAAATAGAGATCAATGACATCGACCCGTGCGGAAATCCCGACGGGGCGCCGGCTCACATATTGACGAACACCCCTGTGGATGAAGGTGAATACCCGAACCCGCACCGCGTCTGTGTTGTCGTCCCGCACAAACCGTGGCAGGGCCATTGCCTTGGTGCCGACACCGGCGCCGGCCATGCCATTGAGGCGAGTGCAGCGGGCGCTGGCGATGGCTTGGCTGGTGTAGCTGATGGCTCCGTCCCTGGCCTGGCACTTGTACATGGCGCTGGCGCACAGTGGAGCGACCAGCAAGGTCAGCCCGATGCAGCCAAGAAGGCTCTTGCGAGCCCATCGCCATGCTCTGCAACTCATCACATCGCTCCGCGCCGCAGGCGCCGATCAGGCCTGGGGCGGCTGGCCCGGGCGCTGCCTTTGGAGGGCCTGTTCCGGGTGACCCGCCTTTTGATTTGATAGTTATACGCCTTGTAATCGGCCTTGGGACTTGCGTTGACGTACGGGCTGCCGGCGACTCATGGTTGCCGGTCAGCATCGGCAGAAATTGGCCGATTGATGCCTGTCGCGAAGGACTGAAACCGGCCAAAAGCAGCCCCCCAAAGCATCTATCAAACCGGGGACAATTCACTGTATCGTCGAATGGCTGTAGGCGAAGCGTTGATGACGTATCTCGCTTCGCCTATTCGAGAGATCTTTGACCAAACATGCGCGAGCTTTTAACAACGGGGCGGCTGTTGACCGCACAGTACAGCCCCCCGGCCAACACCAACCCCATCGCCCAACTAATGTCTGCGCCTAGCCAGTTCGCTACAAAGCCTGTGTAGAACGAGAGTTTCATGAAGGGAATCGTGCCGATTATCGAAACGGCATAGACCATGAGGGTTCGCCCGTTGAAGCGGGCGTAGCGGCCTTTAGGGTCGTACAGGTCACCTACTTCATAGTGGCCGCGACACACCCAGTAGTAATCAACCAGGTTGATCGCACTCCAGGGAATCAGCAAATACAACTGACCGATCAGAATATCCGCAAAAAACGTGTCAAAACGGTACTGGGTGGCTATGGCGATCAGGGTCGCAGCAACGGTCAAAATGGCCATCACCAATGCTTTTGCTGGAGCCGTGACGTATTTGAGCCCTCCAAAGGCTCCGAATATCGTGACCGAAGACATATAGGCGCTGTACAAGCAGAGTACGTTGTACTGGATGACGCCAAGCGCGATCACGCCCAGTACCAAAGGTGCCCACGGGCCAAACAACATGGCAATGGCGGTTGCAGGGTCGCGCTCAAGCGCTGCAGGTATCGCTACTGCCAGTAAAGCGCCTAATGCCATCATGGCAAAAGAGCCCAGTGCGCAACCACAATAGGTTGTCCAGAACGTGGCACGGGTGCTCACGTTCGCGGGGAGGTAACGCGAGTAGTCTGCCACGTAGGGGCCGTAACCTAAGGTCCAGGAGGCAGCCTGCGCTATGACCAGGTTAAAGGCCGCCAACGTAAAGCCCGTACCTGAGACGGTTGTTGATGCCGCGTCGCTGGGGTGCAGCAGGATCAAGGCCAGGGCGCTTGCAAACACCAAGGTAGATAACAGGCTCATCCACGCCCCCATACGGTGGATCAGCTCGTAGCCTATAAAACCAATGATGAAAGTCAGAATGCCGACCACCACAATGGCCTGGTCGTCGCTCATTGGCACCAGCGCCTTTAAGGCATCGCGCATCAAGACGCCACTGGCGGCAAGAAATAGCACCGCCGCCGTGACCATTACCAGCAGGGGGATCGCGGCGCCGTAAACACCGAACTGTGCCCGGCTCTGGATCATTTGTGGAACCCCCAAGTGAGGTCCCTGGGCGGAGTGCGCGGCCATGAACACGGTGCCGACCAGATTGCCAATCAGCAGGCCCAGCAATGTCCAGCCGAAGCTCAACCCCGAGGCGATACCCAGCGTACCGACCATCAAAGCGGTCACTTGGAAATTGGAACTGAACCAGATGGTGAACAACCGCCGTGGCGTTCCGTAACGTTCACTGTGAGGGACAAACTCGATACTACGCTTTTCCAGCTTCACGACCGCCTCCTGATTTATTTTTATGATTATCAGATAGGTATCGATAGCTTTTCGGCCCAGCTGCGAACGCCTCATAGCTAGTAGCGCCATACCCTCGCGTAAATTGCAGGCGTTTTCACACAGGCTGGACCCAGAGCTGCCTGTCGCAGTCACCCCTGAATAATCCAGCGATGCCAATAACAGCCTGTGTAGTAAGCCCAGCAGCAATTAATGAATTGAATTTAATAATGTAGTGATTTTGAGTTAACCAACGCCTGTTGCTCACTTCGTATATTCCAGCCACACGCCGGCTGATCTCCCTTCGAAGGCGCACGAAAATAAAAGGTGGAGTTGACGATGAACACTTACAAAATTGCAGCGGTTCCTGGTGACGGTATCGGCGTGGAGGTGATCGACGCGGGTGTTGAAGTGCTCAAGGCACTGGCCGAATGCCTGGGCACCTTTGCCCTGGACTTCAAGCACTTTGACTGGAACTCTGACAACTTCCTCAAAAACGGCCACTACATTCCCGAAGGTGGCCTGGAAGAACTCAAGACCTTCGATTCCATTTTCTTTGGCGCCGTGGGTGCGCTCAATGTGCCGGACCACGTCTCCCTCTGGGGCCTGCGGCTGCCGATCTGCCAAGGCTTCGACCAGTACGCCAACGTGCGTCCGGCTCGCGTGTTGCCGGGTGTAAAAAGCCCACTGAACAACGGCCACGAGATCGATTGGGTGGTGATCCGCGAAAACTCCGAAGGCGAGTACTCCGGCAACGGTGGCCGGGTGCATCGGGGCTTGCCGGAAGAGGTGGCCACCGAGGTGTCGGTGTTTACCCGTGTCGGTGTCGAGCGAATCCATCGCTTTGCCTTCGAGCTGGCGCGTACCCGGCCACGCAAGCACCTGACCATGGTCACCAAGTCCAATGCCCAGCGCCATGGCATGGTGCTGTGGGATGAGATTTTCTACGAAGTGGCGAAGGACTTCCCTGACGTGAAAATCGACAAGGAGCTGGTAGACGCCGTGACCACCCGCATGGTGCTCAAGCCATCCACCCTGGATGTGATCGTGGCCACCAACCTGCACGCCGACATTCTCTCGGACCTGGCTGCTGCGTTGTCGGGCAGCCTGGGCATCGCGCCCACCGCCAACCTGAACCCGGGCAAGAAATTCCCGTCGATGTTCGAGCCCATCCACGGCTCCGCCTTTGACATCACCGGCAAAGGCGTGGCCAACCCGATCGCGACCTTCTGGACCGCCGCCATGATGCTCGAACACCTGGGCGAGGTGCAGGCATCGCGTCAGTTGATGTCGGCCATCGAAGCCGTGACCGAGGCGGGCGTCCATACCCCCGACCTGGGCGGCACGGCCACCACTCGCCAGGTGACCGATGCAGTCATTGCGCTGCTGCGGCGTTAAACATTTTCCTTATCGTGCTATTGCGCCACGGGGGCCGGTCACTCGGACCGGACTCCCGGGCATTTCCTGACAACAATAAAAATTCAGGGTCCGCCATGAAACGCATACTCGGCAAACTCTATGTACAAGTACTCATCGCCGTCGTACTCGGTGCAATCGTCGGGGTGCTGTTTCCCGAAACAGGGACAGCGCTCAAACCCATCGGCGACGGCTTCATCAAACTGATCAAGATGCTCCTCGCCCCGGTGATTTTCCTGACGGTGGTCAGCGGCATCGCACGCATGGAAAACATGAAGGAACTGGGGCGCGTGGGCGTGCGCGCATTGCTCTACTTCGAAGTGGTGTCCACCTTGGCCCTGGCCATCGGCCTGATCGTGGTGGATGTGTTCAAGCCTGGTGCCGGCATGAACATCGACCCCAAGGCACTGGACACCTCCAGCATTGCCACCTACACCACCCAGGCACCGCACAATTCCTTCATGGATTTCATCCTGAGCATCATTCCGGACACCATCGTCGATGCTTTCGCCAAGGGGAATGTGCTGCAGATCCTGCTGTTCTCTATCCTGCTCGGCGTAGCCCTGGCCAATGCCGGCCCCCGCGCCAGGATCTTCATCGACGTCATCGACAGCCTCATGCGCGGCATGTTCAACATCGTCAATATGGTGATGCGTCTGGCGCCCCTCGGCGCGTTCGGGGCCATTGCTTTCACCATCGGTAAATACGGTTTCGGCTCGATGTTCTCGTTGGGCAAGTTGATGGCCTGTGTGTACCTGACCTGCGTGGTGTTCGTGATCTTTGTGCTGGGGCCGATCTGCCGCTACAGCGGGTTCAGCTTGTGGAAGTTCCTGCGCTACATCAAGGAAGAGCTGTTCACCGTACTGGGCACCAGTTCCTCGGAGTCGGTGCTGCCACAGATGATCACCAAAATGGAACAGGCAGGGTGCTCCAAGCCGGTGGCCGGCATGATGATTCCCGCCGGGCTGAGCTTCAATCCGGACGGCCAGGCCATCTACTACACCATCGCCGCCATCTTCATCGCTCAGGCGACCAACACGCCATTGACCTTGACCGACCAGTTGATTGTCCTGGCGGTGTTGATGTTTACCTCCAAGGGTTCGGCGGGGGTGAGTGGCTCGGGCTTCATCATCCTCGCCGCGACGCTGGCCTCCCTGGGCAACATTCCGGTGTCAGGCATGGTGCTGCTGCTGGGCGTCGATCGATTCATGTCCGAGGCCCGCGCCATCACCAATACCATCGGCAACGGGGTAGGGTGCCTGGCCATTGCGAAGTGGGTGGGGGCGCTGGATACAGCCCGGCTGAAACGGGTGCTCGATGGTGAAGAGCAGGTGGTGGAGGAGGTGGCAGCCGCCAAGGCCCCGAGCTTCACCTTGCAGCCTGAAAATGCCCATCCATTGGGTGGTGTGAAAACAGCCTCCCACATCTGATCGAAAGGTCGTCATTGAGCTGTCGATTTCCCCGTGGAGTCGACAGCATTTTTTTATCCGCGGTCTTCGATGTTATCGATCTGCTTGAAGCGTTCGATCAGAAAGTCGATCAGGCTGCGTACCCGGGCTGACAGGTGCAGTTGCTGCGGGTAGACCGCATACACGTCTGCGCGGGTGGGGGTATGGTCCTCCATCACCAGGCGCAGCCGCCCGCTGCGCACATAGCGGGCGATGTCCCACTCGGCGCGCAGCAGCACACCGTAACCCTCCAGCGCCCAGTTCAGGGCGACCTCACCGTCGTTGCAACCCAGGGCCCCGCGAACCTTGATGCTCTCGGTCCGCCCGCCGTTGTTGAAGTTCCATACACCGTAGGGGGATTCGTTCTGGCGAATGAAAATGCAGTTGTGGTTTTGCAGGTCGGAGAGTTTCTCCGGGGTCCCATGCTTATCCAGATAAATCGGCGAAGCGCACAGCAACCGCCGGTTTGAGGCAATCTTGCGGGCATGTAGCGCAGCGTCCGGCAGCGTGCCGAAGCGAATGCCCAAGTCGAAGCCGTGGGTGGCGAGATCCAACGGGTGGTCACTGATTTCCAACTGGATTTCCACCTCCGGATAACGGGCGTAGAAAGCCGCCAGCGCAGGGCCGATATGCCGACGGCCGAAACCCAGTGATGCGTTCACCCGGATCAGCCCCTTGGGCGTGGCGCGGCTGCTGCTGACCAGCTGCTCCATTTCGTCGACCTGGGTAAGAATGCGCGCGGTATGCGCGTAATACAGTTCACCCTCGGGGGTAAGGCTCATGGAGCGGGTCGTGCGGTTGACAAGCTGAACCCCCAGCCGTGCCTCCAGCGAAGCCAGGCGCTTACTGACGGCCGGTGGCGTCACGCCAAGCTCCCTGGCGGTGGCGACCAGGCTGCCCTGTTTAGCCAGCAGGAAGAAAAAACCCAAGTCCTGGGTGTTCGTCATTCATGACTCCAGATTAATTATCGCGTTGTTTTACGCTAAACCATCGCTTGCGTTTCAATACATATACTCCAGCCGATCCTGCGCGAAAAGCCTTTGTGTCTATGCCGTTTTCGCAGATGTGAGCGATTGGCCGGGCACGAGCCGTGAGGATCGTGGGCCTGGTTTTTACTGAAAGGAGGGTGATGCAAGGACGTGCGGTCCAGGCGTGGCAGGAAGGCTCAGGGCATTGGCAGGAAAGGGTGTTGCTGAGGGCATTACATGGGATCGGGAAGCACAATTCGTGGCGAGAGAGCTTGCTCCCGTTGGGGCGCGCAGCGGCTCTGCTCTTTGTTTAAAAAAACAGGGGTCTGCTGCGCAGCCCAACGGGAGCAAGCTCCCTCGCCACAGGTGATCTGTTCGTACTTGAGTGAACAGAATCACCCACCCGCGGATCATTTAATGAAGCGTACCTGGGCGTTGATCTTCTCGATGATCGACCCTTTGCGCTCGTTGAAGCGCACCTTGTTCTGTTCGAAGAGGTTGTTGCCCTTGGTGTCGATGGAAATGATCAGTGGGCCGAACTCGCGTACCCGGTTCACCCAAAGGGTTTCCGGCATGCCCAGGTCCTGCCACTCGGCGCGCTCGATTTCCTCCACCTTGGTGGCGGCCAATACCGCGCAACCACCCGGGAACACCGCATGCACCGCCTTGTTTTCCAGGCAGCCAGCGGTTGTTTCAGGCCCCATGCCGCCTTTGCCGATGATCAGCTTGACCCCGGTTTGTTCGATGAACTGCTTCTCGAATTTTTCCATGCGCATGCTGGTGGTCGGCCCGATGGACACCATCTCGAAGTTGCCATCATCTTTCTTGCGCACAATGGGGCCGGCATGGAAAATCGCGCCACCGCGCAGGTCTACCGGCAGCTCGCGCTTGAGCTCGATCAGGCGACGGTGCGCCACATCACGGCAGGTCACCAGTTGGCCTGTGAGGTACACCACGTCACCGACGTTCAGACCGGCCAGGTCCTCGTCCTTGATAGGGGTATTAAGGACTTTGATCACAGTACTACTCCTTCATGGGAGAGGATGTCGTAGGACAGGTCGGCGTTGATGCGGATCTTTCCGCGCCGATGCGCCCAGCAACCGGTGGACACGGCCACGCCAATGGTGGAAGGGTGACGCGCCGATGACTCGATGTTCACCCCCATCACACTGCTGTTACCGGTCAGGCCCTGCGGGCCGATGCCCACCTCGTTCAACCCTTCCTCCAGCAATTGCTCCATGAGTGCCGCGCTTTCGTTCGGGTGGCTGGAGTCCACCGGGCGCAGGATCGCCCGCTTGGACAAACGGGCAGCCGTCTCCACCGACGTCGAGACGCCCACGCCAACCAACAGTGGCGGGCAGGCATTGACGCCGCGCGACGTAATGACGTCAAAGACAAACTCGGTGATGCCTTCATAACCCTGACCGGGCATCAACACCTTCGCCGAGCCAGGCAACGTGCAACCGCCACCGGCCATGTACACATCGATCAATGCATAGTCGGCATCCGGAATGATCTCCCAGTCCAGCCACGGAATCTTCGAGCCAGTGTTGGTGCCGGTGTTCTTCTCGATAAAGGTCTCCACTGCGTTATGGCGCAGGGGGCCCTTGATGGTGGCCTCGCGCGTGGCGTTTTCGAGGATGCTCTCCAGCTCGCCCAAGAGCGGGAACCGGGCGCCGGCGCTGATGAAGTACTGAATCACCCCGGTGTCCTGACAACTGGGCCGATCCAGCTTGTCGGCGTAGTCCTGGTTCTCGGCCATGGAGTCATAGACAGCAATGGCCAATGGATTGGTTTCCGCTGCGCGCAACTGGGCAGTCTTTTTCTTCACGTCGGTGGGCAGGCGCTTGCCGATATAGGCCGTGAACTTGGCCATCACATCAGTCAGCGAATCAACGGCTGAGTCTTTATCCACTTTGATTTCCTCACTGCATCTCAAGGCTTGTTTTTTTGTTTGGAGCTTTTGGTTGTGCAAAAGGACGCCGGCATGCCCAAGGGGCAATTCCATATGAAAGATGTGGTTAAGGCGCTGAATTAAAATTATCAGCTGAGCTAAAAGGATTGAATGGGGTCGTGGTTATTACACTGTTTACTTAAAGTTAATTATCGGGAGTGAAGTCGAGAGACGGATTGCTGGGTTGGCAAGACGCGTGAAATGGCTTTTTAACGAGGGATGTGAATAGGGTATGCCGGGAGTAGGTGAGAACCTGGCATCTCAACAGCGGGCATCGATTTTGATGGATTGCATTTGATCGGAAACGGACGACGGCTCAGGGGTGTGAGGTGTTGCGAGTAGGTCAGGAGGGGATGGCTTCTTCGGTTTAATTCCATGAAGCATTGCGGGTGGCCTGAATGGCTGCCACTGGCTGCTTTCTGCCTGTGGCGGCCGGCTGAAAACGACCGGTCATTCGTGACGGGCAGAAAACGGCCAAAATCTTCCCGTCACAACAGACCGGAAATGGCCCAAAGCTCTCATCGTAAGTCCACAAAAGGAGGGCATGGTTTTCGCTGATTTCAGCGTCGCGCAGACAGCTGTTGCGGCGCCAGAAATGCATCGTGGAAATAGTTACGAAACGCCTGCATCGCCGGGCTGAATTCGCGCTCGCGATGCCACGCCAGTCCGACACTCATCGGCGTCACCTTGTCGGTGACTGTCAGGGTTTCGATGCGTTTTCCTTCCAGTGACCAGGGGCGGTGCACCAGGTCCGAGAGGATTGCCACTCCGCTGCCATTGGCGACCATGCTGCGCACCGCTTCGACTGAACTGGTACGCACCCGTACGTTTGGCTGCTGATGCGCATGTTCCCAGTAGCGCATGGCGCTTTGTTCGGCTTCGTCGACGGTCAGCAGGATGTAGGGCTCTTTCGCGACGTCGGCGAGGCTGACGGCCGAGCGTTCGCATAGCGGATGATGGCTGGGCAACCAGAGCCGACGCTCGGAGTTGAAGAGGATTTCCGAGACGATGTCCGGGTGCGTCAGGTTCGCGGTCAGCACCACTGCCATGTCGAACCGACCCTCCAGCAGGCCTTCCTCGATGGCCGTGCGCTCCTGTTCGTGGACCTCGATGGCCACGTCCGGGTGCCAGTGTTCAAGGCGTTGCAGGTGGTGCGGCAGGAAGTACCCGATCACCGTGTAACTCGCTGCCAATCGCAACAGGCCACTGGCGCGAATGTCCGGTAACGGGCTGTTCAACGCGTCATCGACGCTGCGTAGAATCACATAGGCACGATTGAGAAAGTGCCGACCGGCATCGGTCAGGCTCATGCCCTGGGCCGAGCGCTGGAACAACAGTGTGCCGAGAATCCCCTCCAGTTCCTTGATCGCGGTGGTCACCGCCGACTGGGAAATATTCAAATGAATCGCGGCTTGCGAGATTTGCCCGATTTCGGCCGTAGCGACGAAATAGCGGACCTGGCGCAGGGTCAGTGACATGAAAACTCCGGATGACGAGGTATCTGTTTTTCAGAAGATGGCTCATCTGATAATAGATCTTCCCAAGGGGGTGGCTGGAATTTAACGTGGTCTGCATGAAGTCACAAGCGTCAGGAGCAAGCGTCATGCAGGCAGTAGATTTCAACTCGGACATGGGCGAAGGCTTCGGTCCATGGACCATCGGCGACGGCGTCGACAATGAACTGATGGCCTTCATCAGCTCGGCCAACATCGCCACCGGTTTTCATGCCGGCGATCCCGGCACCATGCGTCGCACGGTCGAACGGGCGAAAAGCCTGGGCGTGGCCATCGGCGCGCATCCAGGGTTTCGCGACCTGGTCGGTTTTGGCCGCCGACATATCAATGCCCCGGCGCAGGAACTGGTCGACGACATGCTTTACCAGTTGGGTGCCTTGCGTGAACTCGCCCGGGTTCAAGGCGTGGCGCTGCAACACATCAAACCCCATGGCGCGTTGTACATGCACCTGGCCCGGGACGAGGAAGCCGCCCGTTTGCTGGTGGAGAACCTGCAGCGCCTGGAGCCTGAGTTGCTGCTGTATTGCATGCCCGACTCGGTGATCTGGCGCGTCGCCAAAGAGCTGGGGCAACCGGTGATTCGCGAGTTCTATGCCGACCGCGAATACGACTTGAGCGGCTCCATCGTCTTCACCCGCAACGTGCGCGCCTACGACCCTGCCCAGGTGGCAGCACGTGTGCTGCGGGCCTGCCAGGAAGGTGTGGTGCGCACGGTCGAAGGTGAAGACCTGGCGATTGAATTCGACTCCATTTGTTTGCACAGCGACACCCCTGGTGCTCTGTCGTTGGTTGAGGCCACACGCAGAGCGCTGGATAACGCCGGGATCAAGGTTCGCGCTCCGCGCTGAAGCTGGACGAATGACCCTGCACACAGACGCCAGGGATTGAATACCGACTCATTTTTGCCTGCCTTTCTACAACTATTCCAAAAGGAACAGACATGGCCGAACACACTGTTATCACCCCATTGCCAGGAACCTTCTATCGCAAAGCCACACCTGAATCGGCGAACTACGTCGAGGTCGGCGCGCAAGTCAGCGCCGACACGGTGATTGGCTTGATCGAGGTCATGAAGCAGTTTTCCGAACTGACCGCCGGGACGGCCGGTCGCCTCAACGCCTTCCTGGTAGAAGACGGTGATCTGGTGGAGCCGGGTCAGGTCATCGCAACACTCGACGACGAGTGAGGGCACGATCATGACTCAAGGCATTCGTAAATTACTGATCGCCAACCGCGGCGAGATTGCCGTGCGGATTATCCGTGCCGCCAAGGAGCTGGGGATTCCCACCGTTGCTGCGTGCAGCGAAGCGGACGTCGATTCCCAGGCGGCGCGCATGGCCGACGAGGTGCACATTCTCGGCCCGGCACGCGCCGATAAAAGTTACCTGAACGTCGAGGCATTACTGGGAGCCTTGAAAGCTACGGGCGCCAACGCGGTCCATCCGGGATATGGTTTTCTCTCGGAGAGCGCCGATTTCGCCGAAGCGGTGCTCGCGGCCGGTGCCATTTTCGTTGGACCAAGCCCCGATACCATCCGCCGCATGGGCGACAAGGCCGAGGCGCGGCGTACTGCGCAGGAGGCCGGCGTACCGGTGGTGCCGGGTTCGCCCGGTGAACTGTTCGACGTCGCGTCGGCGCTCGAGGCTGCCGAATCGGTCGGCTATCCACTGTTGATCAAGGCTTCGGCCGGTGGCGGCGGGCGCGGTATTCGGCTGGCGGAAAACGCCGAGCAACTGAGCGAAGAATTTCCCCGTTCCCAGCGCGAGGCACAGGCAGCATTCGGCAACGGCGCGGTGTATCTGGAGCGGTTTATCAGCCGCGCCCGGCACATCGAAGTACAGGTGTTGGGCGATGGACAGCACGCCGTGCATTTGTTCGAGCGCGAATGTTCGTTGCAACGACGTCGGCAGAAGATCTTTGAAGAAGCACCGTCGCCGGCCCTCGATCCGCAGCAGCGCGAGACGCTTTGCACCAGCGCCGTACGCTTGGCCGAGTCGCTGGGCTACAAGGGCGCCGGCACCCTGGAATACCTGTACGACGATGCCACCGGCGAGTTTTTCTTTATCGAGATGAACACGCGGATTCAGGTTGAGCACCCGGTCAGCGAGCTGATCACCGGTATTGACCTGGTTCAGGCCATGTTGCGCATTGCCGGTGGTGAGCCGCTGGGCTTCAAGCAAAGCGACATCCAGCTCCAAGGTGCCGCGTTGCAAATGCGCCTGAATGCCGAGGACCCGGCACGGGATTTCTTCCCCAGCCCCGGTCTGGTCGAATCGTTGATCTGGCCGCAAGGCAAGGGCGTTCGCGTTGACACCCATCTCTATCAAGGTTACCGCGTGCCGCCGTACTATGACTCGCTGCTGGCCAAGCTGATTGTCCATGGCTGTGATCGTGCCGAGGCCCTGGCTCGCGCACGGGTGGCAGTAGAGCAAACCACGCTCACCGGCATGGCCAACACCTTGGCGCTGCACGGAGAATTGCTGGAACAACCGTGGCTGCACAGCGCCGACTTTCACACCGGCACCCTGGAAACCTGGCTGGCCGAGCGCCGCAGCGGAGGTGAAGCATGAGTACTCCCATCCGCTACAGCTTTGGCGCCGATGAGCATTTGTTTGCCGAAGTCAGCGACAGCATGTCCCTGGACGCGTTCTTCAAAGGACTGGCCGTCACCCGCGCCGTGGAACGGCTGACGCTGGATGGCGTGCTCGATATCTGCCTGGCCAACGCCTCATTCCAGATTCGTTTCGACCCGGATCGCATCGCCCCTCACACCTTGCTCGAAGCGGTAAAAATCGCCGAGGCCGGAGCCGTTGCCGAGCGCACTTTGCAGACGCGGATTATCGAGATTCCGGTGCTCTACAACGATCCCTGGACCCACGAAACCCTGATGCGTTTTCGCGACCGCCATCAAGACCCGAGCGCCACGGACCTGGAATACGCCGCACGAATCAACGGTCTGGCCGACGTCGATGCATTCATCGCGGCCCACAGTGGCGCGCCGTGGTTTGTCTCGATGGTCGGCTTCGTTGCCGGGCTGCCGTTCATGTTCCAGATGGTCGAGCGCGAGCGTCAGTTGCAGGTGCCCAAGTACCTGCGTCCGCGCACCGACACACCGAAATTGACCCTTGGTCACGGCGGTTGCTTTGGTTGCATTTACTCGGTGCGCGGCGCCGGCGGTTATCAGATGTTTGGCGTCACGCCCGCGCCGATCTACGACCCGCAACAGAACCTCGCGTACCTGAAAGAACACATGGTGTTTTTCCGTCCAGGCGACATCGTGCAGTTCAAACCGATGGACCGTGAAGCCTACGACCACGCGGTGGCCGAAGTGGAAGCCGGTTGTTTTGATCTGCGGATTCGGCCAGTGGAGTTTTCGCTGGACGCGTTCCTCGCCGATCCCGTTGGCTATCCCAAGTCGTTGCAGGAGGTGTTGGCATGATCAAGGTCCTCAAACCCGGCCTCGCCACTTCGGTACAAGACCTGGGCCGCGAAGGGTATTACCACTTGGGCATTCCGCCATCCGGCGCGCTGGATCAATACGCCTTGAGCGCGGCCAATCAACTGGTCGGCAACCCGGCAGGTTTGGCGGCGCTGGAATGCACGCTGCTCGGGCCTGAGTTGGAGTTTCAGCAGGATGCATTGGTGGCGGTCAGCGGCGCGCACATGACGCCACGGGTCGATGGCGTGGAAATGCACCACGACACCGCGTTCATGGTGAAAGCCGGGCAAGTACTGCGCTTTGACTTTCCCAAGGCCGGTGCTCGTGCCTACGTGGCGGTGGCTGGCGGCATTGATGTGCCGGTGGTGCTCGGCAGTCGCTCCACCTATGCGCTGGGCGCGCTCGGCGGTTTTCAGGGGCGACGCCTGATTGCAGGCGACGAATTGCCGGTGGGCATCGCCAGTGGCAGGAGCCGCGCCGGGGCCAGTTTGCCCATGGCGTTACGGCAATCATTGGGTGGCGAAATCACCCTGCGGGTGGTGCCCGGCTTGTACTACCACCGCTTGACCGAATCGGCGGCGAAGAGCTTTTTCGCCGAGCCGTGGACGGTCGGTTCGGAAGCCGACCGCATCGGCTATCGCTTCAAGGGCGGTAGTGCGCTGAGCTTTCAGCCCCGGGAGCAGCCGTTCGGTGCCGGTTCTGATCCGTCGAACATCGTCGACAGTTGCTACCCGATCGGTTCGATCCAGGTGCCCGCCGGGCTCGAACCCATCGTGCTGCACCGTGATGCGGTGTCCGGTGGCGGCTACGCGATGATTGGCACGGTGATCAGCGCCGACCTCGATTTGATCGGCCAGATGCAACCCAACCAGAAGGCCCGCTTTGTCGCGGTAACCCTCGAAGAGGCGCTGGAAGCGCGACGTTCCTATAAGAAAAAACTCAGCTGCCTGAGCAAGCTTTTCCCTTCCTGATTCTGCCCGCCGTCTAGCGCGGGCCATGCCAAACGGTACGCCAACGCCGCACTTCGGTGCGGTGACGGCTGCCCGCGCTTCAACCTTTGACTGGTTTTGGAGTTCACGCATATGGCTGCTTTATCGCAATCGAGTCAAACCGGGCAAGACCCGGCGCATCATCCTGTTCCCACCGAAGCGCGCATGGGTCGACTGTCCCTGACCATGGCCTGGTGGGCGGTGTGCAGTGCAATGTTTTACATCGTGGTGGGGGCTTCATTGGCGTTGTCGTTTGGTGCGCGCAATGCGCTGATCGGCATGGTCCTGTCGGTGATCAGTTATGGACTGGTCAACTGTGTGCTCAGCCGCTTTGCGATTCGCAGCGGTTTGTCGGTGGCGTTGTTTTCACGGCTGTTGTTCGGCAGCACCGGGGCGTGCCTGGCGACATTGATTTTCTTCTCGACCGCGATCTATTACGCGGTGTTCGAAGGTTCGGTGATCGCCGTCGCGCTCAATCACCTGTACCCGGAACTGGTCTATCCGCTGGCGGCATTGGTGGTGGTGCTCTACAGCGTGCCGATGATCCTGGGCAGCGTGCAGCACTGGCTGGACAAGCTCAACGGTGTGTTGCTGCCGGTGTATCTCGGTGGTTTGCTGGTGGCGGTGGGGCTATCAATCAGCCGTTATGGCTACCAGCCGCAATGGCTGGATTTCGGCCCGGCAACGCCTGGTGCATTCGGCTGGTGGGATTGTTATGTCGCCTACATGGGCGTCTGGGTGTTGATGCTGTTCACCTTCGACTATGCGCGTTTCGGCAAGCCTGAAGACGCCGAGTACCACGGTCGCTGGAACTTCGGCATGCCGTTCTACGCGGTGACGTTTCTGCTCAATGGCGCGGCGGGCATTTACCTGGTCAGTAGCATTCCCCACGAAGGCGCGCTGAACGAAGTTTCGGTGGTGATGGCGATTTTGCAGTTGATGGGCCTGTGGGGTTTGCTGTTTGTCTGGGCCACACAAACCCGGATCAACACCGCCAACTATTACTTGGCAACCCTGAACATGCAGGCGTTCTTTGGTCGAATTGGCCTTCGCGGTTCGTACCTGATGTGGGCAGTGGCGGTGGGGGTGATCGTCTACGGCTTGATGCTCGCGGACGTGTTTGCCTACCTCCTCAAGGCGTTGGCCTATCAGGGGATTTTCGTGGTGGCCTGGGTGGGTGTGGCGTTGGCGCAGATTGTCTACGGACGCAGTGACGTGGCAGCGCTCGAACGGGTGGTCGCGTTTAATCCGGTGGGCTTGACGGCCTGGTTTGGCGCCACCGCATTGGGTCTTGGGTTGATGTTTTCCGGCGGCGGCCTGAGCAGCTTTTCCGCGCCATCTACCGTGATAGTTGCATTTGCCTTGCAAGCCGGCTTATCCCATCGAGGCCGGTTGCGGTTAGGGTTGGCGGAGTAGAGTTTTGCAGTCACTCATCCCGTACCAGCCTGCTCTAACAAGGTAGAGCGGGCAATGGGAAGCTCATTACAAATTCGCTGCTGGGTTTCCAGTGACTGTTTCTGGCCGTTTTCTGCCTTTGGTGACCGGCTGAAAACGGCCAAGAGCAGACGCTCTTCCAAGGGCTGTTTTTGACTTTGTTTTCAACCAGTCGACATGTTTTCAGATTCTTTTTTTTTCATGCCTGACTGTTATGGCCAAATCAACCCTCACTGTACCTGCGTCTGCCTAATCACCACCGGTTAGCATAACTTCTTCCCGAAGGACGTATTTTTATGCCGGACACCACTAATCTCTACCTTTTCGTTGTTGCAGCCTTGCTGTTGCTGATAGTGCCTGGCCCTAACATGGCTATCGTCACCAGCCATGCAGTTGCCCACGGCTGGCGCGCGGGTATCGCCGCAGCTCTGGGAATAACCCTGGCCGATGTGCTGATGACCATCATTGTCAGTACGGGTCTTGGCGCACTGGTAATGAGTTGGGCTCCTGCATTTGACCTGCTGCGGTGGGCAGGCGCTTGTTATCTGATGTGGTTGGCCTGGCAAGCATTGAGGGCTCCCCCTGTGGATACAGATGCTCAAGCAACACAGGCTTCGATGCGCAAGATCTTTGTCAGAGCCACGCTCAACAGCCTGTTGAACCCCAAAGCGCTGTTGTTCTTCATGGTATTCCTACCGCAGTTCGTCACCGTGGGTGACAGCAGCGTTACCTCACAGTTGATATTCTTGGGATTATTGCTTGCGCTGATCGCACTGATTTTCCATTCCCTGCTCGGATTCTTCAGCGGTCGACTGCATGGTCGTCTCCGCGAGGGCCTATTTTCCAAACGCCTCGGCACTTATAGCTTTGCTGTGGTGATGACGGCTCTGGCAGTACGTTTGCTAATGCTCAACCGTTCGGTTTAAAGGCTCGAAGCACATCAGTTTGGCATAAACTTTCTTGCGGACAGCAGCGGCGAACAACATGACTTAGTTCACGGCTCTTCTTGGTCGAATCATATTCGTCTGGTAATTTCTCTAGATGTGACTCCAAGTAAGAACACATCTTTGTAAAACTCCCAAGCAAGGAAGCACCTTCATGAAAAAGACTCCTCTTTTCTCCCTTTGCCTGCTCGCAACGGCGATGTTGCTCGGCGCGACTGCCGTGCAGGCGCAGAGTGAGCCGGTGGCTCAGGTGTCCGGGCCTGAGGCCGATGTGAAGGTGACCGAAAGCTATGTGCGCATGATGGCGCGCGAAGCCTATTTCTGGGGTTGGCCGATGGCCAACATCTATAACCGGCGGCTGAAGTTCAAGGATCTGCCGCAAGCCGGCCTGATGGGCGGCATCGTGCCCGTGGCGCCGATCAATCATCTGTCGATGCTCACCGATTACATCTCGCCGGGTGAACGCCTGGTGGCCTGCCCGAACCAGGACGTGGTCTACGGCGCCGGCAGCATCGCGCTGGATCTGGAGCCGGTGGTCTTGCAGGTACCGGATTTCGGCGACCGGTTCTGGGTGTATCAGGTCGTGGACCTGCGCTCCGACAGCTTCGCCGAGCTGGGCAAGATGTACGGCACCAAACCCGGTTTCTACCTGCTGGTGGGCCCGGACTGGAACGGCAAGGTGCCTGAGGGCATCACCCAGGTTTTCCGCGCCAAGACCAACACCGGTTTCGTGATTCCACGGGTGTTCCAGGACGATACAACCGAGGATCGCAAGGCGATTCAACAGTACTTGTCCGGCATCGATATGTACCCGGTGTCCAAGTACGACGGCAAGCTCAAGCAGCGTGACTGGAGCAAATCGCCGAAATTCCCGGCAGAAGCGGCAGGCGCCGAAGAAACCCGCTGGGTGCTCCCGGAAAAATTCTTCGATGAACTGCCGGCACTCCTCAAGGACGCCAAGCCATTGCCCGGCGAAGAAGCACGCTATGCGCAGTTGTCGGTACTGGCACAGATCGCCCAGCGTGATCCGGAGCTGAAAAAGGCCATGATCGACGAGGCGCAAAAGTCTGATGTCGAAGTGGTCAAGCCGCTGTTGCAGTTCCGCAACTATGGCAAGCAGTTGCCCAATCACTGGAGCACCATCGACAACGGCGCAGCGTTCGGCACCGATTACTTCCTGCGCACGGCGGTGGCCCGCTCGAACATCTTCGTCAACAAGCAGATCGAGACCAAGTACTTTTACCAGGACCTGGATCAGTCCGGCACGCGCCTCAATGGTGGCCAGCGCTACAGCGTGACCTTCCCTAAAGATGCCTTGCCGCCGGTCAAGGGTTTCTGGTCGCTGACTTTGTATAACGAACAGCACTTCTTCGCGGATAACCCGCTGGGCCGTTATTCCCTGGGCACCAAGAACAAATCGCTCAAGCCCAATGCCGACGGTTCGCTGACGCTGTACGTGCAGAGCGAGTCCCCGGGTGCCGACAAGGAAAGCAACTGGCTGCCCGCGCCCAAGGGCGCCGACTTCTCCCTCTACGTACGAGCCTATTGGCCTGAAGCCGCCGCGCTGAACGGCCAGTGGACGCCGCCGGCGGTGGTCAAGCTCAACTGAAAACCATGCCATGTTTTATCTTCAAACTGCGCCACATAAGGACATCCCATGAGCAGCTTGCGTAACACCCTGACCGCCCTGGCAGTGGCGGTCTCCCTGAGCGGCGTCGCCGATGCCGCCACGCGTTACGAAGAGCTGGCCAACCAGCCCTTCGAAAACGGTTTCCCGACCGAGGCCACCGCACGCAGCATGATCGACGAGCTGATTTTCCAGCGCGCCGTGCAGTCGTATCTCTGGTCGTTGCCAGCCATCAACATCTGGTCGATGAAGGAGGCGTCGGAGAAGCAGTTCGGCGCCGGCTACAACATCCTGCCGACCTGGAAAAAGCGCATCAACGCCAAGACCTTGGTGACCACGCCGAACTCCGACCTGGTCTACGCCATGAGCTATCTGGACCTGGCGAAATACGGTCCGTTGGTGGTCGAAGCACCGCCCGGCGTGCAGGGCATGTTCGACGATTTCTTCCAGCGGCCGATTGTCGGTCCGACCATTGACGGCAAGACCTGGCGCGGCGATGTCGGCCTGGCCGGCCCCGACAAGGGCAAGGGCGGCACCTATGTGCTGCTGCCGCCTGGCTACACCGGCCCGGAACCCACCGAGGGCTTCGTCTACCGCTCGCGCACCAACAACGTGTTCCTGTTCTGGCGCACCTTCTTCAAGGACCCGAAAGACCTGAGCGTGCCGGTGGCCGAAGTCGAGCGCACGAAGATCTATCCGTTGGGCAAGAAGGATTCGGCGCTGCCGATGCAGTTCCCCGATGCCACCGGTGCACCGATCAACATGCTGTTCCCCGAGGACGGCCGGTACTTCGATCTGCTGTCGCGCTTCATTGAAGCCGAAGCGGTCGACCCGGCGGACATGGACATGCGCGGCTTCCTGCACACCATCGGCATCGAAAAGGGCAAGGCCTTCGCCCCGGATGCCGAGCGGCGCAAGCTGCTGGATGACGCAGCACGCACCGCGTTCAAGATGAGCAAGGTGGTCACCAGTCATCTGCTGATGAAAGAGCCGGGCGGCCTGTACTACACGGATCGCCAGTACGTGAACACCTTCGCCGGGGAAAACACCGAGTTCCAGTCCAGCGGCACATTCACCAACCTTGAACAGCGTGTGGCGTTCTTCACCTCTGCCTACTCGGACAGCCCGGGCATGGTGATGAACATGGTCGGCGCCGGCGCCAAGTATCCCGCCACCACCCGCGACGCCGACGGCAAGTTCCTCGACGGTGCCCGCACCTACAAGCTCAACCTGCCCGCCAATGTGCCGGCGGCGTTGTTCTGGTCGGTGACGGCCTACGACAACCTGACCGCCTCGGGCCTGGACAACGGCCAGCCGTTCCCGTCGCTCAACCAGATGGACAAACCGGCGCAGAACAGCGATGGCTCGACCGACCTCTACTTCGGCCCCGAATCACCGGGTACGGGCAAGAACTGGATTCGTACCGTACCGGGCAAAGGCTTCCTGGTGATCGTGCGTTTGTATGGTCCCAAGCAAGCGTTTTTCGACCAGAGCTGGAAGCCCAGTGATTTGATCAAGCAGTAACGATGAACTGCCTTGCCCCGTTGTAAAGCGGGGCAGGGCGAACGGCTGGCGCCTGGAGGGTCTGCGGCTGCGCCAGATCTTGCAGATGTCGGTACCCGGCCGCCTGAATGAAATCGGGCAGATGCCAGATCGCTCCATTGGCTCCCCAGGCACCATCGTTGACTTCATCAAGGATGATCGAAGTCATGATGATTGATTGCCCCCCGGACTTTCTGGACACTCCCAAGCGTCAGCTTTTGGCCGTTTCTTCCCCTTCGCGACAGACAGCAATCGACCCAAGGCTGCCCTTCGTGTAGGACAGCTAATGGCCGTCTGTTGCCGTCGCCTTGGGCTGCAACCGACCTGTAGCGGCCGGTCAGCTTCAGCAGATTTCGACAGATTACCCGCGGTGCCGACCGCGGAAGTAGTTGATCAGCCCTTGAGTCGAGGCGTCCTCGGCCGGGGTTTCCTCGCTACCGACCAGGCGGTTGTAGACGCCCTTGCCCAGCTCTTTGCCCAGCTCCACGCCCCACTGGTCGAAGGCGTTGATGCCCCAGATCACGCTTTGCACGAAGACTTTGTGTTCGTACATCGCCACCAGTGCGCCGAGGCGACGCGGGCTGATGCGCTCGACCACCAGGGTGTTGCTCGGAC